>Ga0256834_1000204_pt1 | contig 42351 bp, 38 predicted proteins | sample 4281140metaG_FD_190536 | JGI IMG/M metagenome (GOLD analysis project Ga0256834, IMG submission 190536) | Hydrothermal vent microbial communities from East Pacific Rise, Pacific Ocean - 4281-140 | ecosystem: Environmental > Aquatic > Marine > Hydrothermal vents | place: Pacific Ocean: East...
TTTTGGTTGCTGTCAAGGCGTGCTGATGAAGGCCTAGCGTGCGTTAAGCCAAAGAGGCGCAACGCAGACAGCGGGCAAAAGGGCCATAATTAAAGGATAGGATTAGCCGCACGGGACACTAGGTCAAAGGTCTCCCATAGGGGCCACCCTCCTGTAATGTCACAACAGGCACGGACGAAATGAGGTTGCCGTGGTACATGTTTGCCGTCTTGACACATCCTCCAGACAGGATCAACAGGCAGATAAAACTCAGATAGATGGTTTTTACTTTAACAGACATAAGTAGAGCTCCATTCATAAGATGCGATCATTATAACAGAAAACAGGGGATGCGATATCGCATCCCCTGTCTTCTTCTAGTAACATTATGAGGAAATATTAGCAACCTGTCGGTCGCTTACTTGACGACCTCAGTCCTGGTAAAAACTGACTTGAGAATCTGACCCTGGCCCTCAATATTTTCACGGGCACCTTCTTCGCGATCAACCAGAGTAATGACACCCAGAACTACCAGACCCTCCTGCTGGGCACGATCAACAGCCTTCATCGATGATCCTCCAGTGGTCGTGACATCCTCAACGACCACAACCCGTGAGCCTGGTGGCAGATTTTTGCGTCCTTCCAACCACTGCCCGGTACCGTGCCCTTTCGGCTCTTTACGAATAATGAAAGCGTGGACCGGTTGCCCTTCAAGACCAGCAGCAATCGAGGTTGCCGTGGCAATCGGATCAGCCCCCATAGTCAGACCGCCAACACCATGAATCGGGCCGTCAAATGTCTTCACGATATCCCAGAAAGCCTTACCGACCAGCAGACCACCTGTTGCGTGCAGAGCTGTTTGCTTGCCATCAAAATAAAAGTTACTCTTGCGCCCTGAAGCAAGAGTAACTTCACGCTCCTCGTAAGACAACTCGCGCACAATCTTCATTAATTCATTACGTTCCTGTACTGTCATATATATCTCCTCAATAACTTTCCGAATAAAATTCTCTATAAGTTGTTTTTCGCATTCCTCGTCCCACCATTAAAAAAGCCCCAACTGACTATCAGCCTTCAAGCGTGGGAATTTAACCGGATAACAACCACTGAAACAGGCATCGCAGAAACAACCTTTAGCTAAGCCACCGGGCGCACCGGCCGACGAAAGCATTCCTTCCTGGCTCAGATAACCGAGGCTGTCTGCGGTAATGTAACGACTGATCTCATCGACCGTATGTGACGAAGATATCAGCTCTTTGCGTGAAGGGGTGTCAATGCCATAGTAACAAGGAAAACTGGTAGGTGGGCTGGAGATACGCATATGCACCTCACGGGCACCGGCATTGCGAATCATTTTGACAATCTTACGGGCCGTAGTGCCGCGCACTATGGAGTCGTCTACGACAATAACACGTTTGCCCTCAATCACCTCTCGGACCGGATTGAGCTTGATTTTAACACCGAAGTGACGAATCGACTGCTGTGGTTCGATAAAGGTTCGTCCGACATAGTGATTGCGGATCAAACCTAATTCAAATGGGATACCAGACTCTTCGGCATAGCCGATAGTCGCAGGAACCCCTGAATCCGGCACAGCAATGACAACGTCAGCTTCAACCATGTGCTCTCGGGCCAGCTGACGGCCGAGTTCCTTACGTACCTTGTAAACCTGTTCACCGAATATGGTACTGTCCGGACGGGCAAAATAGACAAATTCGAAGATACAGGATGATGGTGCGGTTTCCTTGAAAGGTTTATAGGATTTCAAACCATGCTTGTCGATCACGATCATTTCGCCTGGTTCCACCTCACGGATGAATTCAGCTTCAATCAGATCAAAGGCACAGGTTTCTGAGGCAATCACATAGCCCTCATTGAGCTTGCCTAGCGCCAGCGGTCGAAAACCGTTTGGGTCGCGTACGGCAACCATTCTGGTTTCAGTCAGGAAAACAATACTGTATGCACCCTTGACTGCCATCATCGACTCAGCAACACGGTCTGCCAGCAAATCGCTTTGCGATTTTGCCAGGAGGTGGATCAGGACTTCTGTATCTGATGTTGTGGAAAAGATCGAACCGGTATGTTCCAGGTTGTTGCGGATCTCCTGGGCGTTTACCAGGTTGCCGTTATGAGCGACAGCAATGCTGCCGCGAGCATAATCAACCATGATTGGCTGGACATTCTTTAAATCACTACTACCCGCCGTTGAGTAACGTACATGGCCGACGGCGTTACGACCAGGGAGTCCATCAAAGGTCTCGTCACGCCTGAAAACATCGGAAACCAAGCCCATGCCACGATACGCCCGCAGGCTCTTGCCGTCACCAGCAACAATGCCGCAACTTTCCTGCCCTCGATGTTGCAAAGCATAAAGTCCGAGATAGGTCAAATTGGCGGCCTCCGGATGGCCAAAAACACCGAAGACACCGCATTCATCCTGAAACTTATCATGCATAATTTTATAAGTTCTCCGCAGCTGAACAATCAGCCTTTAAGATGTTTGGTTCAAGCTTTTTCGCACTACATTCTTTAAAGCAGACTCTCACGAATATACTCAACTGCATTGTTATACAAGAGTAATCCCATACCATCTTCTGGAAGTTCAGGTTCACGGGTCCAGCGCGGATGATGCGTCCGGTGGAGGTAGGCCTCAGGATGCGGCATCAGGCCAAAGAGTCGTCCGGTTTCATCACAGACCCCGGCGATAGCCGCCACAGAACCATTCGGGTTCAGGGGATATTCCATAACCGGAGACTGATACTCCGCACTGCTATACTTTACCACTGCCAGGTGCTTCGCTTCGATCTCCTGCAACACAAGATCGCTCTCTACAACAAACTTACCTTCACCATGGCGAACAGGCAGATAGATACCATCAAGGCCTCGGGTAAAGATACAAGGTGATTCTGAGTCAACCTTGAGATAGCACCAACGATCTTCAAAACGGCCACCATCGTTAAAAGTCAGCGTTGCCGATTGCTTGCGATAATCACCACCAAGAGCTGGCAACAGACCCATTTTGGTCATCAATTGGAAACCGTTGCATACCCCCATAATCAGTTTGCCGTCGGCAATAAAACGCTGGAGCTGATCACTCAGGGTTTCGGTACTGTCCTTGACTACAGCATGGCACAGACGATTAGCCCCGGCCTTAGCACTGCCGAGATCATCTCCATCAAGAAACCCACCAGCCAGGTTGAGAAAATGATAATCATCAAGCCGCACCCTCCCGGAAAGAAGCTCAGCGACATGCACTATATCAACTACCTCGGCACCGGCCAGTCGACAGGCATTGGCTACTTCACGCTCACAGTTAGTTCCGTTACCGGAAATGACAACTGCCCGTACTTGCTTCGCCATAATTACATCTCCCGTAGCGGGCTCTGCCACGCTTCCTTGAGATCATCAATTGTGCTGTGTACCATAACCTTACTCTGCAACCCAATGATCTTCAGATATTCGTCGCCGGAGACCAGGCCGATGCAGGCACACACCTGATCGCTAAAAAGGTCTTCAAAACGCTTCTGGTTGCCTGGTTTGATTGTCACCAACAAGCGACTGGCAGATTCACTATACAAAAGTTTGTCTTCACGCATAGCAACATCGGTCGGGACCTTGCCAAGATCGACTTCCAAACCAAAGCCGCCTGCGAAAGCCGTTTCTGCCATGGCCACGCCCAAGCCGCCATCTGAAAGGTCGTGACAGGAGGCTAGCAAGCCCTCCTCTTGGGCCTTATTGACTGTACGATAACGCTGCAGTGCATTTTTCGCGTCAACCTTTGGTACATTACGACCTATCTTTTCGTGTATGGCGTAATATTCAGAACCACCAAGCTCATCGTGGGTAGATCCCAGCAGATAAACGAGATCACCGGGTGCCTTGGCATCCATGGTGACCGCCTTGCGCAAATCATTAATTTTACCAATCACCGAGAAGAGCACGGTCGGTGGGATTGAGATCTTGGTGTCGCCGACCATATAGTCGTTTTTCATCGAATCCTTACCGGAGATCAGCGGCACGCCGAAGGCAAGACAGTAATTGTAAAGAGCCTGATTGGCCCGCACCAGCTGCGCAGCCTTGTATTCGCCGTCCGGGGTCTTCTCGCTGGCGACAGGATCACACCAGCAGAAATTGTCAAGACCGGCCACGTGGTCGATATTGCCGCCCACAGACACATAGTTACGCAGACCTTCATCAATCGCATTAGCCATCATGTGGTAAGTATCGATATCACTGTAGCTCGGGCAGATACCATGCGCGACCACAACACCTTCAAAAGAATCAAAGAGGGGCCGCATAACAGCAGCATCGGAGGGGCCATCATTGGTGACACCGACCAACGGCTTGATCACCGTTCCAGCTTGAACTTCATGATCATAACGACGAACGACTGATTCCTTGGAGCAGATATCAAGTCGGCCGAGCATTTGCCGTAGTGTGGCATCCATATCGGATGGCTGGGGGAAATCCGGTTCCTGATGTGTAGGAGGTATCCAGCGAGCCGACAACACCATCTGCGGGACCCCATCGTGAATGAACTCCATCGGCAGGTAGGTGGCAGTCTCCCCCTGGTAAAGACAGTGAAAGTAACCGGAGTCGGTAAATTGGCCAAGGTCCGTGATTTCGACACCCATTTCGGCGGCCAGGGTTGAGAATTCAGTCAACTTCTCAGGCGGCACGGCCATGGTCATGCGCTCCTGAGCTTCCGAGATCAAAATCTCCCAGGGCTGCAGGCCACTGTATTTTAGCGGGGCACGGTCAAGGTGCATCTCAAAGCCGCCGGTATCTTCCGACATCTCACCAACAGATGACGACAGACCACCTGCGCCATTATCGGTAATCGCATTGTAGAGACCACGATCACGGGCGATGATCAGGAAATCGAACATTCGTCTCTGCGTAATCGGGTCGCCGATCTGCACAGCCGTGACCGGTGAACCTTCATGGAGCTCCTCCGACGAGAAGGTCGCCCCGTGGATGCCGTCCTTGCCGACGCGCCCGCCAGCCATGACGATGCGGTCGCCAACCACGGCTTTTTTCTCATGGCACGGTTTGCCATTGAGCATTCGCGGCATGATCGCCCCGGTTCCACAGTAAACCAGCGGCTTACCGGCAAATCGCTCATCAAAAACCAGCGAGCCGTTGACAGTGGGAATACCACTTTTGTTGCCGCCGTGCTCAACTCCTTCAACAACACCCTCAAAAATTCGGCGGGGATGCAGCAAACGTGGCGGCAAAGGCTTATCGTAGAAAGGTGAAGCAAAGCAGAAAACATCGGTATTAAACATCAGGCGAGCCCCCATACCGGTACCGAAAGGATCACGATTACAGCCAACGATGCCAGTCAAGGCTCCGCCGTAAGGGTCAAGTGCACTCGGTGAGTTATGGGTTTCTACCTTAAAGACCAAACTCCAGTCATCATTAAACCTGATAACACCGGCATTGTCCTTGAAAACCGACAGGCAGATATCTTCATCACCCTTGGCTTTGCGAACATCTGCCGTGACCTGCATGATACAGCTTTTAAAAAGCGAGTTAATGACTTCTTTCTGTCCTTGATCGTCTTCGTATTCAATAAGTGCAGAGAAAATCTTGTGCTTGCAGTGCTCGCTCCAGGTCTGGGCCAGAGCTTCCAGCTCAGCGTCGGTAGGCATGGCACCGAGGCCGACCTGTTTGCGGGCGGCAAGCACTTTCTCCTGGCGGAAGAAGAGCTGGATCGCCTTCATCTCCTCAAGGTTCAAAGCGAGCATTCCCTGGCGACTAATCTGCATCAGCTCATCATCGGAGATCTCCAGATCGACAGGACAAATCTCCGGTTTGGTGCTGCTGGTCACTTTAGGAACTGTAACCGAAACCCCTTGAATACTGTCAAAATCGGCCCTGGCAACGATATCCCAACGTTGAATCAGGCCATTACCGAGAAAATCACGAGCGATGCGTTCGGCATCGTCAACCGAGATATCACCGGAGAGGAGATATTGCACCGAGGTATAGACACCTTCCTCCGCAGCAAAGTCACGGCCGGTCTGATACTGGATTGCTTCACGTGCTGTCCTGCCGACGTTATCGGTGACACCAGGTCGATAGCCAACCTCAACCAGCACATCGAAATCATCGGCAAGCGGCTGATTGATAGCGTAGTCCTGAATGATCGGATCACTGAACGGTCCGGCAGCAGCCGTAGCAACTTCCTCTTCAGATAGTTGCGCATCAACGGTATAGACATCGAGAGTACGAACCGCTCGCAGTTCAATGCCAAGATGTTCACGAATCTCACGACGCACCCGCTCACCACGAGCATCGCGAACATTATCTTTAAGACCGACTACTATTCGCCAAGCCATGAAAACTCCTTAAACTACCCAAACAAAATATTTTGAATATTTAACCACGAAGAGCGCGAAGCACACTAAGGAACCTCGAATAAACAACAAATCATGGCTAAAGCAAAATCCATAAACTTTACCCCAAAAGCCTTAGGGTTTTCTTAGTGTCCTTCGTTCCCTTCGTGGTTAAAGTTACCCCCCAAACACCCGCTTAAAAATCGTATCTACATGCTTCAAGTGGTAATCAAGATCGAAAGATTCACGAATTTTCTCCTCTCCTAAAGCCTCAACTACGGCCGCATCGGCAAGCAATTCCTCTTGAAAATCCTTACCCTCATCCCAGACCTTCATAGCGTTACGCTGCACCATGCGGTAAGCCTCTTCTCGTGAGACGCCAGCCTGGGTCAGGTCGAGAAGAATTTTTTGTGAGAAGACCAGGCCACGCATCTGGTTGAGATTTCTCAGCATGTTATCCGGGTAAACCACCAGGTTTTTGATCAATCCGTTCAAGCGGCGTAGCGAGAAATCGAGAGCGACTGTAGCATCAGGGCCGATATAGCGTTCCACCGAGGAGTGTGAAATATCACGCTCATGCCAGAGGGCAATATTTTCCATGGCCGGCATTGCAAAGGAACGAATGTAACGGGCCTGGCCGGTCAGATTTTCGGAAAGAATCGGATTACGCTTGTGCGGCATGGCCGAGGAACCTTTCTGGCCTTTACTGAAGAATTCCTCAACCTCAAGAACTTCGGTCCGCTGCAAGTGACGAATCTCTACAGCGATTCGCTCCAGGGAGGATGCAGTAATAGCAAGGGCGCAGAAGAATTCGGCGTGACGATCACGCGGTATAACCTGGGTCGAAACCGGCTCGGGACGCAGACCGAGTTTCTCACACACATATTCCTCGACAACCGGATCAATGTTGGCAAAAGTGCCGACTGCGCCAGAAAGGGCTCCGGTAGCGATACTTTCCCTTGCAGCCTTAAGACGTCTCCGATTGCGGGTCATCTCGGCATACCAGGACGCCAGTTTCAGGCCAAAGGTAACCGGCTCGGCATGAATACCATGTGAACGACCGATACAGACAGTATCTTTATGCTCGAGAGCACGTGCTTTTGTTGATTCAAGCACCATGTCCAGATCAGCCAACAGTTCATCTGCAGACTGGACCAGTTGCACCGAAAAACAGGTATCCAGGACGTCGGAAGAGGTCATCCCCTGATGAATGAAACGAGCCTCGGGACCGACATATTCAGCCACAGAGGTCAAAAAAGCGATAACATCATGCTTGACCTCAGCTTCGATGGCATCAATTCGAGCGATATCGAAATCACCCTTTTCACGAATAACCTGCACGGCCTCTGTAGGTATAACACCAAGCTCGGCCTGCTTTTCACAAGCAAGTGTTTCAATTTCAAGCCAGATGCGGAAGCGATTTTCCGGCTCCCATATTTGCGCCATTTCTGGCCGCGTGTAACGTGGAATCATTCGCCAATCTCCTCAAATTTATTAAGTCACGATAGCTGTTGCGAAGAGTTGTTCACCACGAAGCACACGAAGAACACAGAGTAAACATTCAAGAAAGGTTTTCCCAAAAAGCCCTAAAAGGTTTCTTCGTGCCTTTCGTGTCCTTCGTGGTAATACAGCAATTCAAGCTTACAACCTTACAACCATAGGGACAGTCCCTAAGCCGCCCACATCGTTGGTAGATTCTGTCGTCCGATAAGCACTTCTGGCGCACAGACGTTCTGTTTGTTCAACACATGGTTAACCGCGTCCAGAGCCAGTTTCGGACGATTGTTGGTCTCACTCAGATGACCGAGAAAAACCGTTTCCAAACCTTCCCAAAGCAAGTTTTGCAATAAAGAACCACCCGCAATATTGGAGAGATGCCCATGATTACCGCGAACACGCTGTTTCAAAAACCAGGGATAGGGACCATCACGCAACATCTCTTCATCGTGATTGGTTTCAAGTACCAGAGCACGACATTCCCGCAGGCACTCCACCACCAAACGAGTCGCAACACCGAGATCGGTAGCGACCCCTATTTTGCCCTGCTCTCCCGAGAGCGTAAATCCAACCGGTGCCAGGGAATCGTGCGTGATTGCAAAAGGCCTGATGGTCAGGTCGTTCACAATAAAATCTTCACCATCGGCAAACTCATGCACACACTCAGACTTGCCGACATCCGGCAACTTTCGAGCCAGATCGGTTTGCAGGTAGACCGAGAGACCAAGTTGACGAACCAGTGGACCGAGACCACGCACATGATCAGTATGCTCATGCGTAATCAGCAAAGCATTGAGACTCTCTGCCTCAACCCCGATCGACGCAAGTCGCTTGCGTAATTCTCGTGCCGAGATACCGGCATCAACCAGCAGTCGCGTCTGGCCTGATTCAACCAGAAGGGAATTACCTTTACTGCCACTTGCCAGCAGGCAGATTCTCATATTTGATCCATATAATGATTTATTGCGAGTATATTCTTAATTGTAAATCTGGACGGATACATATCGCAAGAGAGCGAATGATGCAAGCGTGAATTGTCGCTGTTTCTTGTCAAGTCAGGCATAGGGATTGATGGCGGGGAGCAGGATGTAAAAAGTGCACCCAGGCATGGTCTTGGGATCATGACCTGGACTTTCTACCCAGACCGTACCACCGTGCAGATCAACAATACCCTTCACAATAGTCAATCCGAGCCCAGTTCCACGACTTTTAAAGGCCACATTGCCAGTGGAATGCTCTTCAACATCGCCAATTTCGTAAAACTTATCAAAGACTGCCTCCTGCTCCGATTCGGCAATACCGATACCTTTATCACAGACAGCAATCTCAACATAAGGCACCGGTTCCTCACTAAGTGCACAGGCTCCGTCTATGCCGTCAGTTGCAAATTTTTCCGGCTTTCGCGGGTGGTAAACCAGCTTTGTCTGAATGATGATATACCCTTTATCCGGAGTAAACTTGATGGCGTTGCCAAGAACATTACCAATCGCCTGAATCATACGCTCGACGTCACACTTGACGAGCGGCAGATCCTTTGCCAACTCCAGACTTAAAATCTGCTCACGCTGCTGAATGAAGTCCTCAGCCTTGTCCACAGCACGCTGCACAAGGACATTTACGTCTACATCCTGACTGACAAGATCTATAGTCTGTCCGTCAATCAGAGAGACATCAACCATATCACGGACAATCACGGAAAGACGGTCACCAGCCCGAGAGATATGCCGGATCAGGTCGAGGGTATCATCATCAAACGGCTCTTCGCGATCCGCCATAAGCAATTCCACATAGCCCAAAATAATTGTCAAAGGTGTTTTCAGCTCATGCGAGGCCAATCCGAGGAATGAATTCTTCATCTGGTTAAGCCTCTCCATCTCACTGGCCGTACGCTCCAGGTTTTTCCGTACTTCCTCTTCCCGGGTAGCGTCACGTATAATAATCTGTACCAATCTCCCATCTTTACCAACAATGACTGACGTCGTCGCCCGACCCAGCAGGACACGCTGATCCGACTCACGCCAGAACCTGATTTCCGTCTCATTCGATTGCCCGGGTTGGACGGTCTGATGCCGTTCAAATTGACGTTCCACGTCACGACATTTAATTCTCTCTAAAAAGGAGAAATAATTACTTTGCTCCATCTTCGTCTTGGGCTGGCCGAAGAAGCGTTCCGCAGCCTTGTTGGCAATAACCAGGGTGTCATTATCATCACAAACCAGGATTGCATCACTAGCATCATCTAACAGCGAACGATACATCTCCCGGCTGCGTCCAAGCTCTGAGCTGAGATCTCCGAGATTTTCGTAAGAGTTCTGCAGTTCGAGGTTGGTTTGTTCCAATTCCTGGTAATTTTGGCTCAATTCCTCTTCACGATCATGCAGAGAGTTGGCCATATTGGTTAAAGTCTCTCCCAACATAACCAGTTCCCGGGTACGCAATACGGGGGCCTTGGCATCAAACTCCCCTGCCGCAAGGTTCTCTGCCATGCCACAGAGTCGGCGTATAGGCAAGACCAGATCATAGCGGAAGAAGATTACGATCATGGCAAAAACAACGACAAATGCAGCAGCGAGAACCAGGATTGTCGAACCGAGATGGTCCATGATCAACTGATGGAGCACTTCATCCCGGAAACCTATACGAACCCGCCCGGCGACCTTGTCGTCAAAATCGTAGATAGGAGCGGCATAGTCATAGAGCTTGCCCATCTCAGTTGATTCAAGAATGGAGACATCAGGAGAAAGGTTACCGACATACTTGACGTTGGCTGTTTCTGGATAATTTGTGTCGCTGTGATAAAGGATGAGACCGGAGGAATTTTCAATCAAACAGTAAGATATTTCCGGGTCATTTTGAACTATCTCCTGACAACGCTCTGAAATACCGTCAATCTCGTCCAGAGGCAGACCCAGGTTGACGACCGCCTCAACTTGTGATTTCAACGCAATGGTAAAAGTCTGAGCCCGTTGCAGGATACCGTCACGATAGCTGCGCCGGAAACTTTCAATATTGAAACCGGTATTAACCGCAATGGTGAGAGTCAGCGCCAGCAAGCTGAAGATCAGAATGCGTCTTTCGAGAGAATTTTTCATGCTCTTATGGGAAAGTTCCCCGGACATCCTTAAAATATGCAGGATACAAGTGTCACGATCAGTGCACGTCGAAGCTCAATAAAGATCGACAATTTCTATCATAAATACATACAACAGGGCAACCCGCATTGTCATGAAAAACCATTAAAAACGGTTGACCACCAGAGGTTGATTCGATATCATCACTTAGTTGAACTTTTCTGCCTGAGCGCCTTTCCGTCAGGCATCTTTCTTTTTTAACCACGTTGGCAGCCTGTCGGCTCATCAATGAATGAGGTCAATAAACTGGCTGCGGGGAGGACGAGTACATGTCGGTAAAAATCGCCATTAATGGCTTTGGCCGCATCGGTAGGAATGTGCTGCGTGCAGCACGGAACACTTCAGCTTTCGAAATTGTTGCCATCAACGATCTCACCAGCCCGCAGACTCTCGCCCACCTGCTCAAATACGATTCAATTCACGGTATTTTCGGCGCAGATATCTCTACCACTGATGACGGACTTAAGGTTGATGGTAAATTGATCAAGGTCTTCAGCGAGCGTGATCCTGCAGCCCTTCCCTGGAAAAAGCTTGGCATTGACATCGTTATTGAATCGACAGGTTTTTTTACCAACGGTAAAGATGCTGGCAAGCATATTCAGGCCGGTGCCAGCAAGGTTATTATCAGCGCTCCCGGCAAAGATGTCGATTTAACCGTCTGCATGGGCGTCAATGACAAACTCTATGATGCAAGCCAGCACAACATCGTTTCAAATGCATCCTGTACTACCAACTGTCTGGCCCCGGTCGCCAAGGTACTCCTGGAAAACTTCGGTATCGTTAAGGGCTTGATGACTACAGTTCACGCCTACACAAACGATCAGAGTATCCTCGACCTACCACACAAAGACATGCGCCGCGCTCGTGCCGCAGCCCTTTCGATGATTCCGACCACCACCGGTGCGGCCAAGGCTGTTGCACTGGTCCTGCCGGAACTGCAGGGTAAACTTGATGGCCTGGCAGTTCGTGTACCGACTCCAAATGTCTCTCTGATTGATCTGGTTGTCGAAACCGAAAAGGCAACAACCATTGAGGAAGTCAATTTAGCCATGAAAGCCGCCGCTGACGGACCTCTGCAAGGGATTCTTGCTTACTGTGAGGAGCCACTGGTTTCCTGTGACTTCAACGGTAACCCGGTCTCTTCCACTGTTGATGCTGCAACTACCACTGTGATAGGTGGTAATATGGTCAAGGTGATGAGCTGGTATGACAATGAATGGGGCTATTCAAACCGCATTGTTGATCTGGTTAAACTCATGACCGAAGCTTAACATTAAGGGGGCAGGTTGCTAACCTGCCCCCCCTTAATATGCATAATCAGTCATCAAGGGGATAAATGGGGGATGACCTGCTATACTCACATCAAGCTGTCTCCTGTTATCCCATTACAGAAAATCTCCTGCCAACACCCAAATTGCATCTAACAGCCTTAACAAAGGTAAGTAAATGTTAAAAAAACTCTCTATTAGAGATATTGAAATCCAGGACAAACGGGTCTTCTGCCGGGTAGATTTCAACGTACCACTAGATGATAATAACCAAGTCTCAGACGATACACGCGTCAAGGCATCAATGCCAACAATCCGCCATATTATCAATAACGGCGGACGCCTGATTCTTGCATCCCACCTCGGTCGGCCCAAAAATGGTCCAGAAGCCAAGTTCAGCCTAACTTCGGTGGCACCGTGTCTGTCTCAATATCTGGGCAAACCAGTCAAAATGGCTCCGGACTGTATCGGTCCCGACGTCACGCGAATGGTCAATCAGATGCATGCCGGTGATGTTCTCCTGCTGGAGAATGTGCGTTTCCATGCCGGTGAAACCAGTAATGATCCGGAGTTTGCCAAAGTCCTGGCTGCAAATGCCGACATTTACGTCAACAACGCCTTCGGCACAGCTCATCGTGCCCATGCCTCTACCGAAGGTGTCACTCACTACCTGCAGCCTGCTGTTGCTGGCTTCCTGCTCGAAAAGGAAATTAAATATCTTGGCCAAGCTCTTGCCTATCCGGACCATCCCTTCGTGGCAATTATTGGCGGTGCCAAGGTCAGCGACAAGATCGCCGTCATCGAAAGTCTCATAGAAAAGGTCGACACCTTGATCATTGGTGGCGGCATGGCCTATACTTTCCTGCGTGCCAAGGGTCGCCCGGTCGGAAAATCATTGGTCGAAGAAGATCGGATCGATCTGGCTAAAAAGCTTCTACAGAAAGCCGCCGACAAAGGTTTAACCCTGCTGTTACCGCAGGACCATGTGGTTGCTGCAGAGTTCAGTCCAAATGCCAAACACATGGTCTGTAACGACGCCAATTTCCCTGATGACTGGATGGCGTTGGATATAGGACCGGCCACTATTGCCACTTATACGGGTGCTTTGCATAACGCTCGTATGGTCGTCTGGAACGGACCTATGGGCGTTTTCGAATTTGATGCCTTTGCTCATGGCACTATGGCAATTGCAGAAACCCTGGCAAAATCGAAGGCCCGTACAATTGTCGGAGGTGGTGACTCTGTTGCAGCAGTCAAGAAAGCCGGTGTCGAATCGAAGATGACACATATTTCCACCGGTGGCGGTGCTTCTTTAGAATTTCTGGAAGGGAAAACACTCCCCGGCATTGCTGCCTTGACAGATGCTTGAATCTGATACCTGGGGCCGGGAACTGAGTGATTCACAAAAACAACTTAGGAGTAAAAAATGCGCAAACCTATGATCGCCGGTAACTGGAAGCTTCACAAGACCCTGCAAGAAGCATCCGACCTGATCTCTGGTCTCATTCCAAATGTAGCCGACAACCGCAACGTGGAAATCGTTGTGGCGCCGGTCTATACATCCCTGGGCAAAGTCGCTGAAGCTATCTCTGGCAGCAACATCAAACTGGCAGCCCAGAACTGCTACCCGGAACCACAGGGTGCCTTTACCGGTGAGGTCTCACCGCTTCTGCTGAAAGATGTCGGCTGTCAGTATGTTATTATCGGTCATTCCGAGCGACGCCAACTATTCGGTGAAAGCAACAAGCTGATCAACAGTAAAGCCCATGCGCTCGCCGATGTCGGTCTCGGCATAATTTTCTGTATCGGCGAAACTCTGGAAGAGCGGGAAACTGAGCAGACATTTGATGTCCTACGTCGACAAGTTCGTTTAGGCCTGAAAAACCTCCGTGAGGATCAAATGAAGAGCCTCGTGGTTGCTTACGAACCGGTCTGGGCTATAGGTACCGGCAAAACAGCCAGCGATGAACAAGCACAAGAAGCCCATGCCTTTATCCGTGCACTGTTGACTGAACTTTATGATAAAGAAACGGCCAAGGCCACGCGCATCCTTTACGGTGGCAGTGTCAAGCCTGGAAACGTTGACAGCTTAATGAGCCAACCCGACGTTGACGGTGCTCTGGTTGGCGGTGCCAGCCTCAAGGCAGATGATTTTGCCAGGATTGTTAACTTCCAGGCCCAGGACAGTTAATTTTCAACCTAAACTCAACCCTTATTGTCGAGCAGGCTCCTGAGCACGTTATGTATTTTTTGTATTTGCACAATTCGAGCTTTTCTCGTAAAAATTAATATGTTAAAGTGCGTGTTTCAAAATCACATTATCGTTACTTAAGGGGACAACATGAACTTCATACTCTTGACCATACACATAATAGGCTGTCTGGCACTGATCGGCATCGTCCTGATCCAGGGCGGCAAAGGAGCCGAAGTTGGCGCAGCCTTCGGAGCTGGTGCCAGCAATACAATTTTTGGCGCATCCGGCGGTCAGTCTTTCATTAGCAAGATGACCACAGGTGTTGCCGTGATCTTCATGCTGACCAGCCTGACACTTGCCATGTTCTGGGGCACGCCTGGTTCTTCGAGTGTCATGCCTGAGCAGGTCGCACCGGCATCTGCACCAGCTTCCACACCTGCCCAGAACACTCCTCCGGCAGCACCAGCTGGGGACACAAAATAACGCGTCAATTTTATTGACAGCAACGCATCATATCAGTATAAATACATCGCTTGCCGAAGTGGTGGAACTGGTAGACACGCCGTCTTGAGGGGGCGGTGACTTAACAGTCGTGCGAGTTCGAGTCTCGCCTTCGGCACCATGTAAATAATAAGGGCTGCAATCAATAGGATTGCAGCCCTTTTATTTTATCTGCTGAACATCTTGAAATCAGGTGGACCAAGCGAGGTGATTATTACAACCGAGAAAATGGGTTGCCCCATTCGGCAGAGCTCCCAGCATATCTTGCTATCAACACTATACCTCATCCAGCGTCACAGATTTCTAGGATTCCCCACCCTCTGCCTTACAGCGTTTTACCACATCCTTGAGCCAGGCAATCTCGTCTGGCGCGAACTGTTTATTGTAATCGGTGCCAATATTCATCGCCCAGTGGAGTTCCGCAGTGGTCATTTCTGCAAGTAAATGCCCCGGCAACCTCTGGCTGGGGACTTCTTCATCGGCCCAGTTGTTGAGTCGTTGCTGCTCGTCAAAAAAGATCAGGTAATCGATACTATCAGCAACAATAATCAACGGGACCTCAGTCTTCTTTTTAGCACTTTTGCCATCAGTACTGACCAGCTCTTCAATGGTGGGAACAAAGAAGATTGAGTTGAGGAATAAATCATAAAACCCTGACTGTGCTTTATGGTCATCTGGGTTGGCGCGCAAAGCTTCCAGAGCTTGGTCGAGTTCTGTCATGTAAGATCCTTTATTTGTAAGAGGTAAAAGAGGCCGCTCAATCAGCAGCAACCTCGACAAAACGTTGTACAGCAGCAGCAATGTTCTCTTCATGAATATTGCCGAAAGCCAAGCGCAGATAACCTTCAAGTCCAGGACCAAAAGCTTCACCAGGCAAGCAAAGCACGTGCGCCTGTTCTACCAGGCGACGAGCGGCCTCACGCCCAGAGAGGTGTATCCAGGGATGCTTAACCCATGCAAAGAAGCTGCCGCTGGCAACCAGTTGAAAGCGGTCTACAGACTGACTGAAGAGTTTCTGGAAGCAATCATGGCGACGCTGCATTATAACAGCATTGCCTGCTACCCACTCATCGAGGTGTTCGCAGCCGAACCGTATTGCCTGCTGAGTAATGCGCGGCTGGCAGACCACCATGGAATCCTGAACCTTAAGCGCTTGATGAATTACCTCCGAACCAGCCACCAGGGCCCCAGCACGATATCCGGTCAGAGCAAAGGTTTTACCAAAGGATGCGATATGCACAAAATGCTGCTGCCAGTCAGATTCTGCAAAGAGCGCGTGTGGTGGGGTTCCAGGTGATAGAAAAGCATTGTAGGTTTCATCAACAATCATGGCAATGTCATGCTGCCGGGCCAGGTCGTAGATTTGCCACAATACCTCTGGCGAGATAACAGCGCCGGTTGGGTTGCTTGGTGAAACCAACAAGATGGCTCGAGTACGTGTTGTGATGCGTTCTGCAATGGCAGAGACATCAGGATGACCGGCAGTGTTTTCGATAAAAGGTGCCCAGACGCATTTGATGCCGAGCACCTGTAGCGCCATAGGGTGATCAAAATAAGCAGGCAGTTGGACAATAACCTCATCACCCGCCTGGCAAAGCGTCATGATCGCTAACCAGAAAGCCTGACTGGCGCCGATGGTCAGGCAGATCTGATCCGATAGCGGACCAGATCCATAACGGCGACCATACCAGTCACTGACCGCTGCACGGACCTCAGGTAAGCCCTCATCCGGGCTGTAACGCGAGGTCATCGGATCATCGAGCAGGCGACGTAGATGATCAAGCATTGCCGGTGCCGGTGCGTAGTCAGGAACCGCCTGGCAGAGATCGACCAATGGCCGCGCCGTATTAGTTTCAAGGCCGACCAGCCACGACTTAACTTCAGTAATCGGCGGAAACTGTACGGATTCAATGTGGGGGGAGAATTTCATCGGTGGAATTATTACATAAAAAAACGGAGCAGACCATTGATGATCCACTCCGCTTTAAATTTGGTCGGGCTGAGAGGATTTGAACCTCCGACACCTTGACCCCCAGTCAAGTGCGCTACCAGACTGCGCTACAGCCCGACGGACTCGAATTATTGTTTAAATGCACCCTTTTGTCAAGCACTATTCATGCCCACAATAAGCCCATAATATCTCTTATATAACAGTAACTTAAGTGGCTTGACAATATTTATTTATTTATCTCATTGGTGATTGTTATGCAGGGAAAGAAGGAGCCCTTCCAGGATACCGAAATCACTGACCGTCAAATAATCCGTACTCATTTGATGCATCTGAAAGAGGATGATCTCAAGGCCTGGCATAATAAGATCGCCACGACCAACTTCCATACCTGGCAACTTTTCGCGTTCGGACAAACTCAAAGGTGTCAGTATGGTTTGCCAATGACGCAAATGCGACAATGGTATGGAGTAGTTGTTTACCTGGCGCCAGTCATACTCTGTCATGCGCATATCCAGAGCCGCCAAGGTTGTTACTGTGCCAGCGGTGGCAACCAGATGCAGGTCATCAAGGACCAGACCGACAGACTTACAGACACTGTAGAGCTCAACATTCAGTGCTGTAAGAGCCTCTGCTATGACACTTTGACGCATTAATGGCGACGTATATTCTTCGGTAAGACGTACGACGCCAAGTGGAATACTTCTCGACCAGAGCACCTTTTGACCTGAGCAAAGCACAAACTCAGTACTGCCACCACCAATATCGACAATCAATGCATGGGGAGGCATTGGTTCAAGCACGCTGAGAACGCCACTTACCATATATTCAGCTTCGACCTTTCCTGAAATAATTTCCAGGGGCAGTTGCGTAAATTGCCTGACTTCACAAGCGAAATGCTCGCCATTGACTGCCTGGCGAAATGCGGCAGTGCCGACCACCCTGACCTGCTTAACTTCAGCTTGTAGACAAGTTTTGGCAAGCTCTTGAAAAGCAAAAAGGGTCCGTTCCTTTGCTTCAAGAGACAGGCCCTCTTTCTGAGTAAAATCACCGGCAAGACGTGATATGCGACGAAGGTAAAACTTCGGCAGAACCTTACCGTTATTAACTCTACCGACCAGCAGACGAAGCGTGTTGCTGCCAGCGTCAATTGCAGCCAGCACTATTTTTTACCGACAACGGCTTTAGCGAAGTTGTAAGTGTGATCACCAATTTTTTCAAAGTTATGCAACATGTCGATGAAAATAAGGCCTGAATTTACCGTACACTCACCAGTATTAAGGCGTCTGATATGGTTGTTGCGTAATTTCTCTTCGAGGTCATCGATAGCATCCTCTAGCCGGTGCGCTTCGTCAAAAACACCGGTGTTTTTTTCCTCAAGAGCGTTAACGATTACAGCAAGGAAATTTCTGGTCAATTCCGAGATTTCGGCGATCTCATTCAATGCCACATCAGAGAAAACAATTTTCTGATCAAGCTTGCGCTGACTTAAAGTCCAGAGATTTTCACAGTGATCACCGACACGTTCAATGTCGTTAACCATATGCATCATGGAAGCAACCTCTTTAGAGGTTTCCTCAGTAATTGATTGTTGCGACAAGGCTACCAGGAAGTCGGTGATCTCTTTCTGCAGGACATCCGTGAGATCTTCTTTCTTCTCCAGACCAGGAATTCTTTTTAAATTGTTATCCTGCAAGAAGTCGAGAGTGTCAATGACCATTTCCTGAGCAATTCGAGCCATGCGCCGGGTTTCTGAGCGCGCCTGAGCAAGGGCAATCGGTGGTGTATTCAGAACCCTGTTATCAAGATATTTAAGGTGAAACTCCACTTCCTCATCACTCCCTCTGATGACCAGAGTACTCAACTTGGCCAACAAGCCGACCAGTGGCAGGAAGATGATTGTATTAATGATGTTGAACATGGTGTGGGTATTGGCAATATGCCGGGCAATAAACGGCTTATCGCCAATAGAACCGCCCATACGGGCAACCTGGTCCTGCGTTTGTATGACAAAGTCCGCATCTCCGGGTGTTATAGAAGAAACGAACTGAAGGAAATACGGGAAAAAGACCAGCATGTAACAAACACCGATCGAATTAAAGAGAAAATGCGCTAGAGCTGTGCGCCGTGCAGCCAGGTTGGTGCCAATCGCTGCTAGATTGGCAGTGATGGTCGTACCGATATTTTCACCGAGGATCAGGGCAATACTTGCTTCAAAGGACAGGATGCCACTGGTCGCCAGGGCAAGGGTAATACCAATTGTTGCGCTACTGCTCTGGACGATCATAGTCAGAACGGCACCAATCAGTATGCCGAGCAAATGGTTGTCGCCAACGAGCATGAAGAGTTGGCGAAATTCCTCACTCGTCTTCAATGGGTCGAAGGCGTTCTTCATGACGGTGAGACCGAAGAAGAGCAGACCGAAACCGAGTAGAATTTCGCCAATATAACTCCACTTCTTATTTTTGGAAAAAAGCTTAAAACCTACACCAATACCGATCGCAGGCAAGGCATACTTGGTCACTTTAAAGGCAATCAATTGAGCGGTTACCGTCGTGCCGATATTCGCACCCAAAATGACGCCGATCGCCTGTACCAGAGACATTAGTCCGGCGTTGACAAAACCAACCACCATGACTGTCGTCGCACTTGATGATTGAATAATCATCGTAACCGCAACTCCGACCAAGGTGCCGACGAAGCGGTTATTGGTCAGCGCTCCAAGGATTTTGCGCATCCGGCTGCCAGCAATCTTTTGTAGACCCTCCGACATGATTTTCATGCCAAAGAGAAAAAGCCCAAGACCACCCAACACACCGAAGATAAGTTGTTGGTTCATCAACACTTGCAGCATTATTGACCCCTTAAAAAGGAATTAATAGTTTGTAAAAAGTCCCCCAAAGTCCCCTGCGACGGTGGCGAATATACAGTAATAAATTTTATTTTTCAATTGCAAAGGAGAAAGTTGCTAATGGGTCACCAGAAGTTTTAGTATCAGGAAAAACCAAGAGTTCTGCAGAGTCAGTCCTCTCCAGATCAGCAATAAAATAGACAACTCCGGCAGCGATAGATCTCTTCAAAACTGGCTCTTCTGTCAAGGCACGGGTAAAAATGTCCTGAGGATGATATTCAGCGTAAAAAGGCAGTGAACTGGAGAAGGTATCTGACTGTGTAACCCTCGCTTGATCATCAAGATAATAATAACCAACATACGGGTAAGGGATCAGATAAACTGTGTCTTTACTGACAATTTCCCTGACTCGCTCCGGAGTAATCGAGCGATACTGGCGATTGCTGCCATCCTTGAGAAGAAAAGCTTGTGACGGGAATGAAACCTGTTTATCGGTACGATTATCTATAGTTATGTGAAATGAAGTGATATTGTCGACCAGCTGATAGGGAGCCACACTCAACTGATCAAGCTTGACAGTAAAGGCAACTCCATCACGGATTTCGGTGATTGATTTTTCATCAGGATTGATTGTGCCGGTAGGAGTGGCGACCGGTGCAACCTTGACGCTGCAGGACGAGCAGAGGAAAAGGGCGAAAGAGAGAAGCAAAACAGCAAGAAAGTGTTTCTTCCACATGGTTTTTTTCCGCATCAAGTTTTCTGCATCGACCAGATCAGCATGTCGCGGTATTCCTCATTCGCCTCACGTACACGCTTGCTGAACACCTTCACAATATTTTTGACCAACTTAAAGGCCAAGGCGACATCGTTTTGACAGAGTTGCTCCAAATCTTTCTTATTGAGACTGATCAGTTCCGCATCTTCCGCAACTCGGGCTGTTGCAGAGCGTGGCAGACCATCAATGACAGCCATTTCGCCAAAAATATCTTCCGGACCAAGAACAACCAGAGTCTTCTCGTCACCCTCTGCAAACATTTTGGAAATACGGATCGTCCCTTTCTTGACCAGAAAAAGTGATTCACCCGGCATGTTCTCAATAAACACCGTAGTGCCTTCACTCATCTCTCGCATCTCACAAAAACCGGCAAACGTGCTCAGCTCCTCAGCAGAAAAGTCCTGAAGCATGAGACTGCTTTTTATGTCGGCAAAGTCTTCTGAATTAACCATAGCGGGAAAATCTTTCTTTGTTTCAGTAATAATTAAATGAAATCAATGCCGAAATCATAACACAATTAAAAAGCAAGAGAGGGACTATTGCGTTTAATAATCCAAGTTAGCCTGAGTAACAGTTCCGGAAGGTACGAGTTTAGTACCGATTTTTTCCATGATGGCTTGTTCGATCATGAGAGCATCTATGACCGGGGTCTCAACCGGTATAACCTGAGTCACCCCTGGAGAGTTCTCCGCATCAGAGCTCTTCTTCCACTGACTGTAACCATGCTTCAGTTCACTATCATCAGTTGCCTTCAACTGACTTACCTTCGGCGAGAAGGCAGGATCGACACTTTTACGCCATTGGCTGTAGCCATGATCAAGACCAGCATCATCAACCTTGTCATTCGTCAGGCTTAAGCCCGGGACTGCTTCCTGCTCAATTGTTTCAAACCTATCTACAAAACCCCTGTTTTTGTCAGCGATCTTTCTTCTGATTGCCTGGTCAACACGATATGAGTCGATTTCCTGATTTTCAGGAGTAATTACGGTTACGCCGGGCTTAAGGCTTTGGCTCGAGCTGTTTTTATCTTTGACTATCTTGATTCTCTGCATCACAACCGGTTTGCGATATGAAGCAATCTCTACACGACGATCTTTACTGGGATCGTTAGAGCTGGCGCGCATATCGCCATACCCGGTCAGGGTAACTTCAGCAGGTAGTCCTTTGCCTTCAATCAGGTCAGCAACAGATCGAGCTCGGAAAAAAGACAAGATAAAGTTCCTCTCCTGGTCCCCTTCCTGGCTCGAAAAGCCCTCGACGCGAATCATGCGGCCATTCTTCTGTAATTCCCGAAGTTTACTGACAGTATCAAAAAGATGTTTACGCTCATTATTGCTTAAATTTTCATCGTTGGATTGAAAGTAAAGAGTGGCAACAACCTCCCGACTTTTTATAAACGTATCAAAATCAGAACCAGTCGTGCTGAAAGCAGGCGAAGAGCTGACACATATGAGCGTTACAATAATAACTAGAAATCGCACAATTCACCCCTCATTGCTAATGTATTCCGTTACCTTTTTTCTGTATTTTGTCAATCTGACTGAACGCACCCACCGGCCTTGCTGTTTCAGCACCGGTTTTTTCTATAATGGCCTGGTCAATTGCAATCGGATCAATAATTGGGCCCTGCTGCAGCAAGTCTCTATTTTTACTATATTTTTCTGTATCTATCTTATTTGCAGGGGCATCAAGCATTACATTCTCGTAGCCTTCCGGCACCAGAACAAGAAATTCTACACGACGATTATGAGCACGACCTTCATCGGTGGTATTGTCGTCAATAGGTTGGCTTTCACCGTAACCCTTGACAAAAATTCTAGCAGGATCGAATCCAGCACGCAGCACCATGTGAGTAGCAGCAGCAACAGCACGTTTGAACGAAAGGACCTGATTATATGATTCAGAGCCAACATTGTCAGTGTGACCTTCAATGCTGATAATGAAGTACTTGTCTTCCTTGCGGAGTTCCTCAGCTACCAGAGAAATGGACTTACGTCCTTCCTCGGAAAGGTCCCATTGATTAAAGGAAAAGGACGCATCCGGGAAACGAAAGCGACGACGAATTTTGGCAACAAATGGCTGTTCCGTAAGTGTTGTTCTCTCGACAGAAGTATGGGTTTCCATTGGACCTATCGGTGAGACCTCCAATTCACGAACCTCGGGAGTTCTGAGCCGATCAACCGGGTTAATGATAATGGCCTCGCCTGGATCAGTAATAGGAACTTCCAAATGGCTTGTTGGCGAATCGGCAACATCAACTCTGCCAATCAGGGGCGTCAGTATTCTGATTTTACTGCGCTTGACCGGCTTAGGCGGTTCATCAATCAAGGCATCAGGTTCGACCAGTTTGGGAACGGGTCGATTAAAAGTGCCAACCCCTTGACATGTAGTCAGTCCAAAAAGAATGCGCCAGTCAGGACTTGCATCAGAGAGACCTGCAGAGGCCCCAAGATTCATTGTCAAGTGAGGAGTCACAAAATACTGGAAACCAACGGTGACCTCAGTTGGAGCACCAAGGTCGGAAACTTTTTCAGTCTCGTAAGAAATCTCAGAGATCAAACGTAGGCGAGTTGCAAGGGAGTATTCAACACCACCACCCAAGAGGAGCTGATCGTCATAATCCACGTTATTGGGGGATTCATTGATAGCGTAACCGACATTGGCATGAAAGCCGAAAGACTCCCGTTTAATGCTGGCGATGAAGCGGCTGATATAATTTGTGAGTCCATCGAAATCGGCATCATCAGAGATCGAATGGCGGGCTTGTACGCCAACGGCCAGGCGAAAGTTATCCGAGCGTTTGCCATATACACGGAACTTAAAGCCAGCATTGGCAAAACCGCGGCCACTGCTGTCTTCATCGCCGTTGAAAAGAAGGTTTGGGTAGGAGCCGTAAACTTCTATGAAGGTACCAAGACCCATGGTGATCGTCGCAGGAATAATCACGCTTGAATCACCCGAAAGGTCTGAACCGTTATAAACCCCATCGGAACAGTTAGCCCAGAGACCAACACAGATATTACCTTCGTTAAGGGTTTGAGCTGTTGGCTGCGAAAGCATTCCCGTGTCACCAAACTGGGTGGATGTCGCCTGTGCCACAGGAATGGATAGTAAGGATAAGAAAAAGAGGCAACAGAGAAAAGATGAAAAACGGAGCATAAACCGTGAAGAGTCCTTAACGGAGGAATGTTTTTTTGTTTTTCTACCACTGCAGAACGACAAAATCAATCAATCCTTTTTACGGGGTTCCGATATTCTGCCTGGTACTGAACGTAGCTATCGGCAATAGAACGCATCTTGCAGCGTTCGTCTTCCGTAAGGAGTCTTTTCACCCTGGCAGGGCTCCCCATAACCAGGGAATGTGGCGGTACTTGTGTACCAGGTGCGACAACAGAGCCAGCAGCAACCAGTGATGAAGTACCAATGACAGCACCATCAAGCACTATAGCCCCAATGCCAATGAGGCTTCTATCGTGCACAGTGCAACCATGAAGGGTCGCGTTGTGGCCAACAGTGATATCGTCACCAAGGACAGTCGGGTGCGTGTCACGAGTTACGTGTACAACAGTGCCATCCTGAATGTTGGTTCGTTTGCCTATGCGAATGAAGTTAACATCACCTCGAACGACGACATTAAACCAGAGACTCGAGCCCTCACCTACCTGAACATCGCCGATGACACAGGCGCTGGACGAAATAAATACTGAGGCATCCAGTTTTGGTGTAAGCCCTTTATATTCAAGTATCATAGGAACTCAAGTACCATGAATCAACAAATATCCCGAGAATTCTACACAAAGAGTCACACCTCTATTACTATCAATTATCGTGCCATCAACAGCACATTGAGACAGAAACAGCAAACCATCAAAAAACCATTTATTTCCGTATGGTTGCACATATTTTAAATAGCGGTGAATCACGAAGAGAAATACAGAACACATTAAGGCCGGGAAAACACTGGGCGTTTCCCGGCCTTAATGCTGTTATAACACTGAATTTATACTGGCCGAACTCTCTGACTAGCTGTTAACCTTGTCTCGCAACTCCTTGCCAACCTTGAAGAAAGGCAGCTTTTTGGGCCTGACCTGAATAACTTCGCCAGTCTTTGGGTTACGTCCCATATAAGCCTGATACTCTTTAACGACAAAACTGCCAAAGCCCCTGATTTCAATGCGCCCACCAGATGTCAAGGTATCTGACATGGAGTCAAAGACAATATTGACAATTTCCTCTGCTTTTTTGTAGGTGAGACTATTACGGGCGGCCAGGGATTCCACTAATTCAGATTTATTCATGTATACCTCCAAGCACAAAACTTATTGCCTGATCAGATACGATACCTAATCACAGGAACTCGGTAAGCTACATTTATACTACTGTGCCATTATGGTGTGTCAAGCCCATCAACCAGTATTTTCAGCGAGTTGTACTAGATTACATCTCTGTATGAGGTCAGATCGTCGTGAAAGGAGAGAGCGTCCAGATGATTCGCGCGTCTTCATCGCCGATATTATCCCAACGATGTGGCAAGTGAGATTTAAAGGAAAGACTGTCGCCGACAGCGAGGGAATACTCCTCTCCTGCTATGGTAACTTTGAGTTGGCCTTCAACAATAACAATCAACTCATCGCCTGGGTGGTGCATATGTTTGTAACCACTGGTTCCACCTTTTGGGACAGTACAGAGAAACGACATAAACTGCGGATCACGTAAACCAGATGTGAACGACTCAGTATGCATATTGTCCTCATCGTCATAAACGGTAGTGTCACGTTGGCCCGGCGATGAGAGGACAATTTCATGAGTAGCAGAAACTTCTTCAACAAAATAATTAATGCTCTTATCAAAGACATTAGCGAGTTTCATTAATATTTCAACTGAAGGTATCGTCAACCCACGCTCAACTCTGGATATCATATTTGAGGAGACTTCAGATTGTTCTGCCAACGCCTGAATTGTCAAATCACCTTTAAGGCGTATTGACTTAAGCTTTTTGCCAACTATTTTCTTCAGTTTCATAGCATATTCTCTTATGATATTAATATTTCAGTAACTATTCAGTACAATCTGAGTCATTTACAAAAATGTCTGTCATCCCCGAATGATTCTGTCGGGGATTCATGGTTTTAAAGACTGGATTCCTGATTACACCCTCGGGAATGACAATCTTATCAACTAATTAAGATTGGGTGCTGGAGAAACAACCCAAAGGACGTGCGTTTTTCCCAGGTGAAGGTTACGCCAACGATGGGGTAAAGAAGCTTTAAAAACAATGGAATCCCCCTTTACCAATTCGTATGATTCGCCCTCAATCACGAATTCCAGCGAACCTTCGAGGATAAGCGCAAATTCCTCACCGGTATGCACCATGCCACCATCTCCACTACTGCAATTTTCTTCGATGGTATCAAAGAAGACCGTAAAATTGGGGTCGTGAATACCTTGCGTTAAACTGACGATCTGATGTTTGTCTTCAAAGAAAAAAACCGGTTCGCCCTGCCCTTTTTTGGTATGGATAATAGCTGAGCCCTTATCGGCTTCCTCGACAAAATAGTTAATGCTCATACCAAAAGCATTGGCAATCTTGACCATTATTTCAACAGAAGGAGTAGTGAGGCCACGTTCTATTCTGGAGATCATATTTGAAGATACACTGGAACTCTCTGCAAGTTCCTGAATTGTCATATCATTACGTAACCTTGTAGCTTTTAGTTTTTTCCCTATTAGTTTTCTCACCATGTTTTTTCGCTCCATCGTGCCCTAAAATGAAATACCGTTCTATCACTCGGGTGAAGGAGTGTCAACGAAACATGCTACACAAATAACATAAATAGTAAAAGCGGTATCGTCAACCATAGATCATGCCGGGTTGACAATTGCCACACCATCACAGATAATCCGACTACCAAACTAACTACAGAGAATAACAATTCAGGAGTTTTTATGAAACATTGGCAGGATATTGAGCAGCTTGTCGACCAAGTCATTACAGGTCAGCCACCGACTCACACTCAGGGTGTAAACATACTCCGATCCAGGGGCGCTGAATACACATCCTACTTGGCAGGAGCTCACCACCTTAAAGAACGAGCATTTGGTGACATCGTCCAACTCTGTTCGATAATTAATGCCAAATCAGGCCGTTGCCAGGAGAATTGCGCCTTCTGTGCGCAATCAGCACATCATCAATCATCACCACCGACTTACCCTTTAAAATCTCGCGATGAGCTCATTGCCGGGGCTCAGCAGGCACAAGATGAAGGATCACATTGTTATGGAATCGTAACAAGCGGGACTCAGCCCGAGGCTGGCGAGGAATTCGACACCATTCTTTCTGCCATTTGTGAAATCCGTGAGCGTTTTGATGTTGAACCCTCTGCTTCATTGGGGCTGTTAACAGATGATCTGGCACAGTCCCTGGCTGATGCTGGCTGCGTCACTTACCATCACAATCTGGAAACTGCTCGCTCCTTCTTCCCGAAAATCTGTACAACCCACGATTATGAAGAAGATGTCAAAACTGTAAAACTCGCCAAGGCAGCAGGAATGAAAGTCTGTTGTGGAGGCATATTAGGGTTGGGAGAATCAGACGAGCAACGGGTCGAATTAGCAGAGACACTACGTCAACTGGATGTTGATTCTGTCCCTCTGAATTTCCTTAACCCTATTCAGGGAACGCCACTGGAGAACCATCAGTCTGTGTCCCCTATGGACTGTGTTCGTGCCATCACTATGTTTCGCTATTTTCTGCCGAATAAACCAATCAGTATCTGCGGTGGACGAGAAACCAACTTGCGCGAACTGCAATCATGGATCTTCATGGCTGGAGCCAGTGGAACCATGATTGGCAACTACCTGACAACATCCGGTCGCGACCGAAACGTTGATATGCAGATGTTTGCAGATATCGAGGTAAAAACAGATGGCTGTTAAGAAGATACCCGTAAAAAAACGCTGTCCAGCCATATTTGTGACAGGAACAGATACCGGTGTCGGCAAAACTCTAGTTGCCGCTGCCCTGGCGCGCCACTTCTCTTTGCAGGGGTTGAAAGTCGGCGTTATGAAGCCAATTGAAACAGGTGTGAAAAACCCGGACGAACTGGGTGTCGACGCGACTCTGCTCCGCTGGGCGGCCAGATCGACCGATGCGAATGACCTCATTTCACCATATCGGTTCTCTCGACCAGTAGCACCATGCCAGGCGGCAACAGCTGCAAAGGAACAAATTGCTGGTGATAAAATTGTCGAGGCCTATCATGCCTTGAGACACGACAAGGATCTTGTGTTTATCGAAGGCGCTGGAGGCCTGATGGTTCCCATTCGTGGAGGATACATCATGGCCGACCTTGCCAGACAATTGGAGGTACCGCTTCTGATTGTCACCCACCCGCGACTCGGCACCCTGAACCACACAACCCTGACAACCTTTGCCGCACGCGCCATGGATTTAGAACTCTGTGGTTTCATAGTCAATCAAATGCCCGAAAATCCAGGTGAAGTGGAGAAGGAAACTCCTCACCTGCTCGCTTCACTAGCTTCTGCAGATTTGTTGGGAGTTCTGCCGGAGGTCGTTGGCTCAGAACAAGAGAAAGTTAAAACTCTTGCTGATGAGATTGGTAAATTGCCAGCGTACCAGTGGTTGCTAGGTGGGCTTGGAATACAGCCATAATTTTGCAAAAAAAACCGGGAGTAGCCCTTGTGGACTCTCCCGTTTTTTGACATTATTCAGCACTATAAAATACTGTCATTCCCGAGGGTGTAATCGGGAATCCAGACCTTAAAGCATGGATCACCGATAGAATCATTCGGGGATGACAGAGGGTTCTTTTACTCGCGCCCTTTGCCAGTAACTTCTGTCTGTTGCGCGGCCAGATCGACAAGAATAGCCATCGATTCCTTGGCATAGACATCTTTAAGCACACCTTCAATCAGCTTTTCTGTAGGATCCTCTTGTTCATCAGATTCTTCTGCCTTTGCCTCATCAGACCCTGCTTCTTTTTTGTCATCTGTCAAGTCATGTGGGCTGGGACTCATACCCTGTAAATCTTCCCTTTCCTGCACAACATCATTGAGCAACAGTGACTGACGCGTATTTTTAATGCGTTCGCGCATGGCTTCGGCCACTCGTTCAATTTCAATAAAATCCTCATTCTTGGCAACTCTAACCTGGCTTTTAGCATTCAGGCTAGCAAGATCAATAGGTGGCCACTTCATATGTTTCACTGCTGCGATGCCATCCCAAGGGAGACTGTAATCCAGATAACGCTCCCCATATTCACTATAGCGACTGCGATCCGGCAAAACAATATCGGGAACAACCCCACGGTATTGAGTTGAATCGCCACTGACACGATAAAACTTCTGAGTCGTCATCTTCAGGGCACCAAGAGGCATATACTGGCGCATATTTCTTAAAGTTAAGCTCTTGTCCAGATCCATAATAACCTGTACGGTCCCCTTGCCATGAGTGTGCTCATTACCAACAATAACTGCCCGGCCATAGTCCTGAAGAGCACCGGCAACAATCTCTGAGGCTGAAGCACTGAAGCTATTTACCAGCACAACCATTGGGCCATGATAAGCGATTTTCTTATTATAGCTGTAGAGCACCTTAGCCTCACCAGCACCGTTACGAACCTGAACGACAGGGCCTTCACCCAGAAAGAGTCCGGCAATACCGACGGCGTCTGTCAAAGCACCGCCGCCATTATTACGCAAGTCCAAGATCAACCCAGTCATAGCCTTTTCGTCAAAGGCCTTGATGGCCGCGTTGACATCATCTGTCGAATTGCGCCCTTTCCCACCATTGCGGGTCGTTTCAAAATCTCTATAAAAGCTCGGAATCTTGATATATCCGTAGCGATTGCCAGACTGTGGATCAGTTACCATGGCTGACTTGACGAAAGACTCCTCGATGATCACAACGTCACGTACTATCGGTATGACAAATGACTTAAGGCCAAGCCGCCGAACAGTCAAACGGACCTCTGTACCCTTTTTGCCGCGAATCAGAGCGACAGCATCACGCAGACGCATATCAGTTACGTCGACAGGCTCTTCCTTGCCTTGTGCAACAGAGAGGATGATATCGTCGGCATGCAACTGACCTTGCCGATCTGCTGCACTACCAGGGATGATCTTGACAATTTTAATGTGGCCATCTTCCTCACGCAGAGTTGCACCGATACCCTCCAGAGACCCACGCATGCTGATATCAAAATCCTCCTTGGACTGGGGCGGCATATAAGTCGTGTGGGGGTCGAAAGAGCGGGCAAATGCGTTCAGGTAACGATTATAGTGATCTCTGAGGGTTTCTTTTTTCAGACGCTCAAAATATTGATGATACTGCTTACGAACTTTATCGCGAGCCTCAATTTCCAGCTCTTTTTTCTGCTCAGCAGAGACCTTAAGCGGATCCTCAATGTCGGCATCTTCAATAAGATTCAGATAGCGGTTTAAAATGCGATACTTTAGGTCGAGACGCCAGCGTTCAGCAAGGGCTTCTTCCGTTTTGCAAAAGGTCAGCTTCTCTGGATCCGTTTCAAAATCTTCGACAACATCAAATGCAAACGGAGACTCCAGTATTTTCTCAACCAGTATCTCGGCGCGAGCGACGCCATTGCTAAGCAGGCGGTAAGCCAGCGGTGCAAGAATCACACGGCCACTCTTCACTTCATCATCAATGCGATCTTCGAAAATCTTCAGCTGGTCGACTTCAGCAGCAAGCAGCAGTCGTTTCTGATAGTCCAACTGCTTGAGGTACAGGTGGAAAGCGGCGCGGGAAAGCTTATCATCAATAGGCTTGCCACTAAAATGATTCTCAACCTGGCGTTTTAAAACATAAGTAAGGAGACGTGTACGGTTCTGATCAGTCTCGTCTGGCGTTGTTGCAGTCATTGGGGCAGGGATGACGAACCAACCAACCACCAGCAAGGTTACACAGACAAGAAGAGCACGAAACCAACGTTTATTTATCGACATTTACCATCCACCTTCTCAATTTTAACAAAACTGATATATTGACCCAGATCTTATATAGGTTTTTTTGTATTTTTACAATGTACTTCATATTTATACTTTGTGGCAATCATCTTGGACCGAAGTGGACTGAAAGGAAAAGGGCTTTACAAAAAACCGACAAATTGTGGTATGCTTGTGTGAAAATCAAACAGAATGAGGAGAGCCATGCTGATTCGCGTTATGTACAGTGACGGTAGATTCGACATGATTAAGCCGAACATGCTTGACAACCTTCTCGACAAGCAGCGTGTTACCAGTTTCAAGCGGTCATCAGGATGGGCTGTCGTAGGACGGGATCCGATTCGCAGTTCAGGTCGTTCCAACTATCACGGCACAGAAAGACGCTTGGTATAGAATTGGGCGGCTAAAGTTCTATTGGACTATTAGTCCGCTGGCAGCAAATCAGTCTGTTCAATCCAGCCATCAAACATCGGAAAATAAAGTGCTGCGCGGATGGAACGATTCGCGTCCAACTGCCCAAAGAGAGCTGCATAGAGTTGTAACTGCTGCCGGTAACGCTCTGCCTCCCCACTCATAAACTCATCTAGCTCCTCTCCAGGTATTGGTCTGCTGGTTTTATAATCTACAATCCAGCGGATGCCAACAGGATCAACAAAGGTCCGGTCTATAATCGCACGAACCGAATGTCCTGCAACCATGCCGTTGAGAGCCAATTCGCTGGCTGCCTCCTGGTGACAGCCCAATAACCATCTGCCTCTTTCACTCGTTGTAGCGTTGATGAGGCAAGTCAAAACCATCGAGGCACAGACTTCTATCCTGGCAAGCGGCACACCACTGATATTCAATTGAGCTTTAAAGTTATCAACCTGCCCTTTGATGGTAGCTTGCGGCCAACAATCCAGACCATCAGAAGAGATTCTGTCCAGCCATAAATGGACCAGAGTACCGATAACCCTGCCTTCTTCTGTTTGGCGAGACTTGACCGTCTCATCCAGGTAATGCCCGCCTTCTGAAGCATGTCGAACTATATTTTCCTTAACAACTAAGGTTCCTGCCAGTTGCGGCGGCAGCCATTCCAGTGGTAAACGCTTCAATTTTAACACTTGCGCTTCGTTCTCGGTTTGGTCTGTTACGACAACAGTATTTTCCAAAAACGCACTGCTACAGGCAGGCCAGGCGACCGACAAAAGAGACCCGGACAGTGGCACTAACTCACTATCTTTATTGAACTTTGCATGTCCCAGGAGATGCAGTTGTGATTTTGCTCTGGTAACAGCAACATATAAAAGTCGCAGGGTTTCAAGATCGTCTTTTTCTTGCAATATATGACCGATTGCCTGATAGGTCGGTTCTGGCTGATCACTCAATAAGGGTGGTATCGGTGCCAGCAGAAGTTCGTAGTCGGGGTGTTCCAGCCAACGCAGCAAGGCGCGTTCGCGACTCCTGATGCCACGGCCAAGTCCAGGCAGGATAACGGTGTCGAACTCCAGACCTTTGGCTTTATGAATTGTCATCAACTGCAACTCCGGGCCTGCCTGAGGGTCAGGAGCAGCGTAAAGCCCGGCAAGCAGCCTTTCCAGGGTTTCTAAAGGCTCTTCACTATCAAACTTTTCAAGCAGTGCAAAGACCTGATTGACGTCCAGTAAATCTGTCTCGTCGATACAGGCCGGACCGTTCAGAGCCAGCCAGGCGGACTCGACCAGTCGGCGCATACTCAAGCGCCCCCTGTTCTTCATGGCACGTTCGAGTACAGGTATGATGCGATCCAGTCGCTGCCTGCCATCCTGGCTGATCTGATCAAACATCTCTACCTGGTCTGCGGGTTGAGTTAACAATTCCCAGACGGTGGCCCGACTATCTTTGCCACAAAGCTTCGTGAGGTCATCCAAAGTCAAACCGCACCAGGGTGCCCTGAGTACAGAAAGCCAGGCAACCCGATCTGCAGGATGCTGCAGGGCGCGTGTCAAAGAGAGAATATCCTGAACAACAGGGCAATCAATCAAAGGGTCAATGTCCTGTGCCTGAAAGTGAATACCCGTCTTTTTTAAAACATTGACGATTGCGGCAAGATGGCTTCTGGAACGCACCAGGATGGCAACGGTTCCAGCAGCATTGTGCTCTCTTGCCTGCTGAACCAGCTTAAGAACTTCTTCTGCTTCAGCACTATCCTGTCTATCGACAAAGCCTTGGATGGTTACAGAGGGCCCACTTATGCTTTGATTGGATGAAGGGGCCGGGGGATCAAAGGCCATGGCTGGCGCGAAGCGCACAGCTCCACGAACTTCGTCCTCATCAACAGGGAAAAGATCACTGAAAGTATTATTAACCCAGTCGACAAGATTTTTCCGGGAGCGAAAGTTTGTACTCAGAGTAATGCGCTCCATCGGCAGACCATCCAGACCACGTTGACAGACTCGCAGAAACAGGCCAACCTCTGCCTCACGAAAGCGGTAAATCGATTGCATCGGATCACCGACAACAAAGAGTGTACGGCCATCACCTGGCACCCAACCGGCAGTCAAACAACGTAACAAATCATATTGAGCATAAGAGGTATCCTGAAATTCATCGACCAGGATGTGACGAATACGGCTATCTAACTGCAAAAGGAGATCTTCAGGTGCCGAGACAGAGCCAAGCGCGGCATGCGCGGCACCGGCAATTTCGATAAAGTCGACCTGCCCCTGCTGACGGAAAAGAGCCTGTAGTTCCACCACCGCCAACGGCAGCAGTTCAATCAAGGCTTCGAGAACATACCATTGCTCTTCAGCGTAACTGATTGCGGGCAATTGACGCACAGCCAGTAAGGCCTTTGTAATGACGCTATCTTCTCGGAACTGTTCCAGAAGACTTAAGGCACGAGACTTCATTTCTTGTGCAATGGGAGTCTTTTCAGCTGGGAAGCCAAGGGTTTTATTGACACTTTTTCTCACCCCCCCAGCTGCCGTAAAAACCAGCTGTGCCAAAGCCTGCCACTGTTGCATTGAACCAGGATCTTCTTTTTCACGCATCAGGACAGCAAACGGGTGATCTGGCTGATCATCCACCAGATTACTTGCGGCAAAGAGAGCCAGCTCTCTGAGTTCACAACAGGTATCACTGCCGAGAGTGTCATGAGCCTGCTGCAAACAGGATAAAACATAGAGTTGTAAGCCGGACTCCAGAACCTGCCGTGGTTCAATGTTACCCCGATGTGATTCTATGTTACGCTGGGCCATGAGATGACGTAGCCATTGATCCCGCTTGCTGAGCATAGCCACAAGCAGGTCGCGCAACAGCGTGAGACGGTTATCCAGATGAGCCAGCAGCCGCTCAATAGCGTCCTGCCCGGCACCACCTCTGTCAAGCCTGGCCAGTAATGATTCAGCGGCCAGAAGATATAAGTCAGCGGGATCATCTGTCACCTTGGGTTGGCCACCAAAACGTGCCAACCAGGGCATTCTACGCGTCAAAAAAGCACAGAAGCTATCGATTGTCATCAACTGCAAACGGTTTGGATTCTGTAAAAGACACCAGCCTTTTTCCTGATCTCTAGCAAGAACAGCGCGGGCTCTTTGCCAGGTCTCGACTGCATGTGGTTCATCCGGAGGCAGCTCGTCGCAGGCCCGCTCCATGGCCTGCAGCAGTCTCAGCTTCATCTCACCAGCAGCTTTGCGGGTAAAGGTGATCGAGAGAATTTCCTCCGGAGACTCGGCAACCGCCAGCAGCGCCAGGATGCGTTGAATCAGGAGTTCTGTCTTACCGGAACCTGCCGGGGCCTGAACGATACAGGAGCGGCTTATATCGACAGCTTTCTGTCGTTCCTGCCAATCTGGTGGTTGCAAGGCCTGCAGCTTAATCATTAGCCTTCTCCTGCACAGCCACACTCTGCTTGAGAATGCGGCAAAAACCTTTTAAATCGCAGTACTTACAGGCGAGCTCAAGATCAACCGGGTCAACTGCTGCATCACCACGGGCAAAGGCATCTCCCAGGCAAGGCAGAGTTTTTTCCCAATGCTGTAAGATATCTTCAAAGCCAACCCAGCCCTTCTCTTCAAGCCGTGCTTCAAGTGCGCGTGGTTTTGCTCCCGACCAGGACTCATCTTTACGTGACAGGCCCTTGAATCCGCTTTCTTTCTCTTTACTGCGCACCGCGGCGAACATCACGGCCCCCACCTTCTTTTTTGGCAAACCGAGGCAGTATATAGGTAGCTGCGGTTCAGTAATTCGATCATCCAACCATTGCAGAGGGTCCGGGCGCCCAGTCTTGTAGTCGATAATGGCGCAAGTTCCATCGTCCAGTTCGTCAATTCGGTCAATTCTGGTGCGGATCAGCAGATTGCCAATCTTGATCTGATGGCTCTGCTCAGATTCCATGACCCGAAAAGGACCGCGACATCGTTCAAACTCAAGCCACTGTCTCGTCAAAGAGATTAAACGTTGGCGCTCAATTTCTCGTTGCCGCGCAGGCAGATCATAACGTCTCTCTTTTTCGAGCCGATCCAAGGCACGATCAACAGCTGCATACAGATGTTGATCAAGTGTCGACTCATCTAAAGACAGCAGAGTTTGCTGATCACCAACATTGGCCCAGAACAGTTCAAGAACCGTATGTGCGAGAGTCCCGCGTGACATATTGTCAATACCGATATCCGGGACATCCAGGCGCTCTGCCCTGAGGCGGTGATGAGCAAAAGCGCGGAACGGACATAGGGCCTGATCCTTGATGATTCCTGTACCGCCGGTAAATGGCTTACGAGAGGAAATCGATGGCCCATGATCGTCAGTTGTTTCTTCAAGATCTGGCCGACCTTGCCAGAGAACTCCTGCCGGAGCACATGATTCGGCCAGAGCGGGCCTGCCCTCTTGAATGTTCGTAATAAACGGGCTGGGACTATGCCTGGCGCCTTTATCCTGAACAGGCCAGCTGAGCACAATATCAGGCGCTGCCGAGAAAAGACGTGTTGCAACCTGTTCAGCAAAACGATATTCACGCTCTGCATCTGAACGTTTCATACCATGACGCCGCTGAACGGGCAGTGGGATAAAAGGGTTGGGACTGGCAGGCTTTGGCATGGCGGCATCGTGCAGGCCAAGTATCCAGAGATAATCAAAGTTCAAACCGCTTGATTCAAGTTCACCCAGAACCTGAACAGGGGCATCGCCTCCTTCCGGCTGGAACTCCAGGGTGCTGATCATACGCATGAGGATCTTTACCGCCTCAGAACGATCAATAGGTGATGAAACTCCATCCAGGCTGGCAAGCTCGCCAAGAGACGATTTAAAATGCTGTACAGCCTGATATTCGCGACTTGACAAACCACGGTTTCCAGGCCATTTGAGCTTGTGGAGAAAGTTTGCAAAATGTTCTGCCCAGAACCCCGGCAGATGTTTGCCTGATTTACGCAGATCAGCGCTAATTACTCCGACAATATCAATAAAATCGGGAATAGGAATCGAACGTTCCCTGGATAGCTTTTCAAGGGTTTTCTGCAGACGCGACAGTGGCCAGTCAAACCGTCTGGAGCGACGTAATTCGCGGTCAATTTGCGCCCGCTTGGAGCCCTCTTCAACATATTTGCCGAGATAAGGCGTACGTAAAAGCCCGCTGATCTCATCATGATCAACCTGCATGCCAAGTCGCAACATACGCAGGGCGGCATGAATCACTCCTTCCCTGCCCAGATCGCGACCAAGGGAAAGGTTGAATATTTGCGGTACCTCATCACCGGCAAGCAAGGCAGCAGGGTCAAGCTCTGCAGTTAATATCTGTTCAACCAGAGGCTGATAAACTTCCAATTGCGGCACAACTACACCAATCTTTGCTGTGGGATTTTCGTTGAGGAGACCTCTTATCCAGCGAGCACACTGGCTGACTTCATCGGCAGGGTCATCTGCTGCGAAACGTTGTCGACTAACATTCCGACACGGCTCAGGATGCCAATGCTCGATCTCTGAGCCATGTAGTGTCATGACATTGTTTAAATGCAGCAGATCAGGGGTGATCTCATCGAAACCGGCAAAAATAATTTTTTCAGGCAGGCACAAGCGCTTTTCAGTAATGGCTTTTGACAATAACCAGGGAATCTCAACAGAATCGTGCCAGTTGTTTTCTGCAGACTGGACCTGCCATTGCTTACGCCAACGGAGAAACGCTTCGTGGTCTTCGGCGGCTTCGTCAAGTCCGAATTCAGCAGAATATCTGACTAGCAACTGATGCGCCTGCAAAGCACGCCTGGCCGTCTGTGGAACTTGCAGAAGATGGTTACCGGAACGTTCAACATCGGACTCAATGATCAATGTCCATATGTGTTCAAGCTGGGCTTTGTTCAGAAAAACAGGCATTCCAGGAATCTGCCACTGGCAACGGGACAGCCAAGCAGACAGGCTCAGGATGTCGGGACGTAACCAGGCAGTAAGTCCTTGCTGCTGCTGATGCAGATCGTACTGTTGCGACAGGTAACGCGACAGGCGATCATTGACCGTCAGAATAAGACAGCCTTCTTCAGCTGCCTTATATAGTCCTTCATCCATGTTTTTTGTCCTGATGTTCATGATATTGGCAGACTACAAACACTATCTGACGGAATATGACACATGCGATCAATATAAAATCATGTTAAGGTCTCTGTTAAGCACAATCTGAACCATTGACAAAATGACTGTCATCCCCGAATGGTTTTATCGGGGATCCATGTTCTAAGCTTTGGATTCCAAATAGAACCCTCGGCAATGATAGCCATATTATAAGGCTGAATAGCAAACATTCAAACTATCCAAGCAATTCCCCATTTAACCAACGAGGTAAAACAGCCTCAAGCTGTTGAAGCTGGCGTCCACAGACAACGCTGACATCATTATCACGACAACGTTTTCGGTCTTCTTTTCGCATATCACGGTAACTGACCAACAAGGCGCGTCCATAAGTTCCCCCCATCAGATCACGCAAATTGTCCAATTTATAAACGACATCATCACCTTTTGCATGACCGCCTTGCAGATTGGCTGTTTTGCACTCGACGATATGTAAGCGGTTGGCGTAGGTGCAAGCGACATCCAGTTCATTACTTGTACCCGCTTTGTTTTCAACCCTTATGCCGATGGCTGCATCCCTGACCTTTTTCTTGCGACGCAACTCTTCGATCAGGCTGTAGACATACTGTTCCAGCCAACCACCTTGAACCAGCCTGCGTGAATCTTCACCGGCAAAGCCTAAACGATTGTCCGTAACGGATAGATGATCAGCCTGCTGAAACAGTTCCAGCAAGGCAACGAAGTGCGTATCTCTCAACAAAGAGTTCTTGATAGTACACCAAAGGTGATTTTTCGCTTCCCCGGCCAGATAATTCAGGCTCGCCAAAGATCTCTGCCATTGTTCAATGTCGGAGACAAGGGCTTGATAAAGCTGTCTGTTTTTCGCTTGCAACATCGGCCTGGCAACAGCAACCACCTTGTAACCGTAACACTTCAGACAAGTTTCAACTTTCAGCAAGTCAGGTAAAGGCACAGATTTTTGTGGCTTCGAAAGTGAGACCATAGCGCCATTTTCTGAATCGACATAGAATACCGGCAAGTCGAAATCGCGAAAAACGCCAAAAGCCCCGAGAGCCATCACCTTGGTGCCACCAGTAGCATTCAAAGCCAGTCTGTGATCAGAATATGCTGTGATAACATGCAGTACCGATTCACGGATATCCTCAATCCGGTAGGCGCGAACTGACCATAGTGACACACGACAGCCGGCATCATGCAGCAATGCTTTAAGTCTTTCTGCTTCTTTAGCCATCTTCGGCGTAACCAGGAGAACGACCTCACGCGGCCTGATCGCCACATCGAGAACAGGCAGTAAGTTGGGCAGCAATTGATGCGACACCAGACAGATATGAACCTCAGCACGGCAAACATCAATATCGCTCCGTTCCTGAAGAGTTTTCTGGTTGTCGGACAAATTGCTCACATCAAATCTCCGTCCCAGTCAAGCAGGGGAAACTGAGGCAGATTATCTTCAGATCATGATCCTGTGGTGAGAATGTCAAAGCCGGTTCAATCTGCTGGCGAACTACAGAGCGAGAACCTCGCGAACAAAAGTAGACGATGTATTCAGGTTGTTGGGAGTTCAGACTATGGATAACCGGCTGTGGTGAACCACCAACAGAAACAATCAGGAGCTTTTTTGTTGAATCAGGCATAGAACCTCCGGTCATAATATTGCAAAAGGTCTGGTCTCGCAGTGATTGACATTCATCCCAATGGCCAGCCAGCTTTCGTCACACTGTTTACACAAAGGGAAAAACTTTACGCCATCTTCAGACCACTCCAACTGTGCCTCAATCCGATGACGCATTTCTTTAAAACGCACCGGGGTCATTTCGACCTCAAACACCGACAGCTGCAGGCGCAGTCCATAATCTTTCATGACCTTAGCAACCCGATAGAGACGACGAGGGTCTGCTATATCATAAGCAACCAACATTTTCATCAGCACACCAGATACTCAAGAGTGGTCACTTTAAGACCTTGACCAGAGACAACCACCTTGTTCTGACAGCGGTTACAAATTCGATAAATCAACAGGGAATCAGTATCAGGATCAATACAGCTGCCCGCCATTCTGGCAATCACAGCCAAGGCATCCAGGTCGACTTCGCATTCAAAAATCGATTTCTGCGTGTTTAAGCCATACTCCTTGAGAAAACGATGGAATTTTGCTCTTTGTCGGTTCGATGAAATATCGTAACTGATAATGGCAAGCATAACTTTTATTTCAACAAAAGGGGATGATATTCTGCGAGTTCACCAGCAATGACTCTGCGGTATAGACGCGCCTGATAAACCAGAGATTCACCGTAAGTCATCCTTTTTTCTGCCATTGGATGAAAGAATTCTTTCTGTAATTTTTTCTCAAAAGCTGTCAGCACTCGTTTAAACGCAGCGGAAGTCAAACGCACCGGGTATTTGGAAAGGTCACTGGAATCTGTTGGTTGTGTTAAAACCTGCTGTGACGGCAGGTCAAACATATCTTCAGCATCAGAGTTGCTGATCCGACCGAGCGGATCACTGACAACTTCATCGAGAATATCTACCACAGGTTTGCTCCTGGTATCCTTTTCATCATCCCCAGCATTGTCATCTTCTTTGATATCTATCTGGAAATCACCCTGTTTAAGGCTTTTTAAATTAAATAGCGATAAAGTCAGGCTGTCGGCAAGGATAGTTCGAAATTCTTCGACCAGGTCAAGCGGTAAAGCATGGCGGCCATAATCAAGACGATGCAGAACGCCAGGGTAAGGATCAAGACCTGCCATACGCACTGCGGCATAGACGCGATTAATCAGCAGCGTGTAAAGCAGCGACAAAACCGAGTTGACCGGATCAGTTGGTGGTCGCCGAACTCTGCGGGAAAAGCCAAAATCATTATCCAGCCCCATACGAAAACCGGTAAAATATGCCGATGTGGCACTACCCTCAAGGCCCATCAGTGCTGCGGTATTCTCAGCTTCTGGCAGTTTATGCAGACAATTTTTCAACTGAGCAAGACAAGGATCAATTTTTCGTTGTTTCCGCGTTCTTCTGATCCGCTGCAGAATAGTCTGCATATTCAGCAGTTTGCCACGCACAATCTGTTGCGCCAAGCAGAGGCAGAATTTTTGATCAGCAACCATCTGAAATTGTTTCTGGCGCAGGAAGACATTTTTCGGCTCGACTGTGGCAAAACGACCAACGTAGCGGCCATCCAGTCGCAGAAAAACTGTATCAATCTGTTCTTTAAGTAAAAAAGAGCGGGCCGAAGCGGTCAATTCTATCCGGCCACAGATCACCAACTGTTCGAGCTTGTAGGTAAACAAGGTATGATGCGTAGCGCCGTCCTTTTTAACCAGAAGGTGCCGCCCTTCTTTAACGATTTTAGATCCTTGGGTTGTCACATAAACAATCATCAAATCCTCCGTTATTTTCGGCAATTATCGGAGTTATGCTTGTTTATGACAAGATCAGCAATGTTGCTGTTTTGTAAGCCGTGACGCAACTATTCAGCTTGCAATTAAAGAACGACAGTCCCAAGAATCTAATCGGAATCTAACCCTCAATCGCCCCTTTCTCTTGTAAAAACCGCCACACAGCTATATACTCAACCTATATACATGAAGCAAAAGGAGGTTCCTTATGGATACTGGGTCAGTTTTTGTCAACAATCGAACTCAAGCGGTACGCCTGCCAGCAAAAACCCGTTTTCCTGATAATGTAAAAAAGGTTGTCGTACGCGTTTTAGGAAAAGATCGGGTACTTTCCCCTGTGGAAAATGTTTGGGATAGCTTTTTCCTCTCCAATGAACGCGTCAGTGATGATTTCATGGCCGAGCGCGCTTCTCAGGATCAACAGGAAAGGGAAGCGTTCTAATGTTGAAGTACATGCTCGACACCAATATTGTTATCTATGTGATCAAACGCCGTCCGACTGAGGTCTTGGAAGTCTTTAACCGGCACGCCGCTCAGATGTGTATCAGTTCAATCACCTTTGCCGAACTCATTCACGGCGCAGAAAAAAGTGCCTGGTTGGAACATAACCTGCGTCAAGTTGAGGATTTTATTTCTCGATTAGAGGTATTGGACTATGGCACGAAAGCGGCTTCGCATTATGGCGAAATCCGTGCTGATATGGAACGCAAGGGCACACCTATCGGAGTCAATGATCTTCATATTGCCGGACATGCCAGAAGCGAAGGATTGATTATGGTGACCAACAACCTCAGGGAATTTAAGAGAGTCAAAGGTTTGCGCCTGGAGAACTGGGTGAGTCAGCTTTAGGCATTTCCATTCATTTCTCTTCAGCAAAGGCAATTAAAAGAATGTCCCGGCAACCAAAGTAAAGGTTGAGCGGAACAGAATGGTAAGCGATGAATAACTTACATAAGTTACCGGCGTCCCGCATGAACAGCCACAATTATATGCCCCCACATTTAGCAACAACACCATCACCGAATCAAGAAAACCACTCAGGTTAATCGTCAGAAGAAGATCCAATCATCTGACGAACATGGCGTCCCTTATCCATGTTTTTTGCCCTGATGTTCATGATATTGGCAGACTACAAACACTATCTGACGGAATATGACGCAGGCAAGAAAAACACCCACAGCATCAGCAAACAGATCCCACCATTCAGCAGTCCGTCCCGTTTGCATCAAAAACTGCATAACTTCAAGCAAGGCACCGAAACAAACTGCCGCCAAACCTGCATATAAGCATATTTTACCTGGGCTAAGAGACAGTGAGAGCAAGTATTGCGCAATCAGGAGAGTCAATAGAGCGTAAGCACCAGCATGTAGCAATTTGTCCCATCCCAAAATACCGGGGAGTTGTGGTGGAGATGAGGTTAATGATAACCATAGGATAGCAACAGCCCATACAAGAGGAGCGAACAATCGCATGATCTTTTTGGCGGTATTTGAATTTGAAACTTTGAGGTTGTCTTTAGTTGTCATGATGACGGACAGATTACTCTAATTTGCCACTTAAACAAAGGTTCATCCATAAAACAACAAACGGTACCTTGTCTTGAGACACCCCTGTTTCGGGAGGAGATCTTGCACAATCTGCCGGTGGAGAAATTGTTTTCTCTCTATAGCGAGTTGCATGGTCGGCCGACCAAGGAACTCACCACCATGCTCGGGATTGTTTTGCTCCAGCAGATGGAAGACCTGACTGACGAAGCGACGATCCGGCAGTTTGCCTTCAATATCGAGTGGCATTATGCCCTCAATGTGACCGACCCTTCGGACGTCAATGCCTATGTGTCTATCCACACCCTCCGGACGATGCGGGAGCAGGTTGGTGAACTGGGTCTTGCGCAGTCGCTCTTTGAGAATGTTACCGAAGCTCTGGTCGAAAGGAACGATGTCCGATCTT
>Ga0256834_1000205_pt1 | contig 42214 bp, 41 predicted proteins | sample 4281140metaG_FD_190536 | JGI IMG/M metagenome (GOLD analysis project Ga0256834, IMG submission 190536) | Hydrothermal vent microbial communities from East Pacific Rise, Pacific Ocean - 4281-140 | ecosystem: Environmental > Aquatic > Marine > Hydrothermal vents | place: Pacific Ocean: East...
TGCCTCACGTGCCTTCTCCTGTACTGGAGCTATCGCTTCTTTATTCGCATCTACCTTAGCTTTTAGTTCAGAAATATCTTTACCCTCACGCATATACTGCCCAAAAAGTTTAGACATACTATTTTGTTCAGCTTTCATAGCTTCTAGTGTGGCATTTTGTTCTTTGAGTGCTGTAAAAAGTTCTTGTAGTTTTGTAAGTGTAGCAGTTTCTACACCTTTTTTTTGAAGTTTAACTGATGCTTCGTCAAAGTTATTTTGGAGGTATTTTAAGTCTATCATGAGGTTTACCTAGATATTGAAATGTTTATGTGATTATAGTAAAAATTGTAGATTTTAAGTTTAGTTATATAGAAAAAATCTATATAACTAGAATATCATTAGCGAAACTGTAATACAAACTCTTGAGTTAATAATACTTTACGCTTGATTGGATCACCATACGGATTATCAAATATAACTTGTGCAGGATCAAAAAATATTGCTTCTACTGTAATATTTTGCCCTCTTATTTTTGCATAGTCATCTGGATAATTATATTCAAATACTGCATCACCATTATTATTTGTCAATACAATTTCATTGGTTACAAACCCATAATTTCTATCAAAAGGTTTCATTTGTACTATTTCACCAGATTTTGAAAAACCATGTTCTAAAAGTTGCACTTTTATTTGATAATTTCCTCCGCCTATAATTGTACCATTAACATCTACGATGGGAGCCATAATCGTTAATGGAGTAGTAGCATTAAAAAAGCCATAAGGTCCTGATGATGCTGTTCCCGATGGATTTTCTTTACTATCTGTTCCACAAGCTGTAAATAATACAACAAATACAACTATAATAAAATGATATATTTTTTGTCTCTGCATATGATTCATCCTTTTAAACGTTTAATAGAGGTAATTTAGACCGAAAACAATATTTCCAGCACTATTTACAGATTCTGATTCAAATAATATGTATCGATAACTAAGATCTAAATCTATATTCTCTCCTAACCCAACCACAACACCTGCTTGTCCTCCATAAGTAAGACCCGTCACATCTACAAAGGTACTTTCATATCGTCCATACCCTAAGTTTGCACCTATAAATGGTCTTACTTTCATATCAGAATCACTTGTAAAAAAGAAATAATCAACCATTCCTAAAGCTTTTTGAACACTTTGGTCATCTGACCCAGCATCAAAATAAGTACCTAAGAATGTTGCTCTCCATTCATCATTTTGTGCACCAAGTCTTAATCCATATTCCACGCCACTACCTTGATGTTTAAATCCATCTTGCTTACTTCCATCAACCGTTGCAGCTCCTACTTCTAAACCAATAAACCCTTTTGTATTGCTATCATAATTTCCTGCATACAGTGAAGTTCCAAGTAATCCAGCAACCAGTACCGTTGTCATTTTTTTTATCATAATATACTCCTTCTTCCTTGTTATATATAATGCATTAGAAATGCACTCTTTATAAGAATACCATTTTTTTATATTTTTTAAGATTAAATATTTAAAAATATTAGATTTTTAGTACAAAAAGTCATTACACCCTTAGAATACCCCTAAAAATTCCAATTTTATTGGAAATATTATACTAGTTTAGACTAACAGACTAGACTTAAGTACGTGTAACAGGCATTTGTTTTAGCTGATTCTGAATTGTGTTAGATTATTAGGTGGTGTCAAGAGGGGGACTCGAACCCCCGACCTCCGGCTTATGAGACCAGCGCTCTAACCAGCTGAGCTACCTTGACTTATTTTGAAGAGACGGAATTCTATCTAAAGATACCTTTATTGTCAATGGTATTTACAAAAAAGGTTGTAAAAACAGTATTTGTTTGAAAAAATAACCATAGTTTAGTGTATTGGACTCATGTATATTAAATGATTTAGAGAAAGTTATTGACATATTTAAAAAAAATCACTACAATGCGAGTATAAAAAATAGATTAATTCAAAAGGAGTTAACATGGCATTTGAACCATTGAAAGACAGACTTTTAGTTCTTCGTGAAGAACAGTCAAACCAAACCGCTTCTGGACTATACATTCCAGATACTGCAAAAGAAAAACCTTTAGAGGGTAAAGTTGTGGCAGTTGGACCTGAAGCAAAAGAAGATGGTATCAACATAGATGATACTGTGGTATTTGCAAACTTTTCAGGTATGGAAATCACGATAGAAGGTACGGAGTACCTTATCTTACTAAGCAAAGAAGTGCTTGGTTTAATCAAATAACAAAGGAAACTTAATATGGCAAAAGAAATATTTTTTTCAGACAATGCGAGATCAGGTCTCTTTGAGGGTGTAACGAAACTAACTAATGCAGTAAAAGTAACGATGGGTCCTAGAGGTCGTAATGTACTTATACAAAAATCTTATGGTGCACCACACATTACAAAAGATGGTGTCTCTGTAGCTCGTGAGATAGAATTAGTAGACAGTCTAGAAAATATGGGAGCACAACTTGTAAAAGAAGTCGCTTCTAACACTGCTGATGAAGCAGGAGATGGGACAACAACTGCAACTGTACTAGCACACGCAATCTTTAAAGAAGGTCTTAGAAACATCACCGCAGGTGCTAACCCAATAGAGGTTAAACGTGGGATGGATAAGGCTTCAGTAGCTATCATCGAAGAGCTTAAAAAAATCTCGCAAGAGGTAAAAGATAAAAAAGAAATAGCACAAGTGGCAACCATCTCTGCAAATTCTGATGAGACTATCGGTAACCTAATCGCTGAAGCGATGGAAAAAGTGGGTAAAGATGGTGTTATCACTGTTGAAGAAGCTAAAGGAATCAACGATGACCTTGAAGTAGTTGAAGGAATGCAATTTGATAGAGGGTATATCTCTCCATACTTTGTAACCAATACTGAAAAAATGACTTGTGAACTTGAATCACCAATTATACTTGTAACAGACAGTAAGGTAGCATCTTTAAAAGATTTGGTACCTTTATTGGAACAAGTACAACAAAGTGGTAGACCACTTCTTATCATTGCCGATGACATTGAGGGTGAAGCACTTTCTACACTTGTGCTCAATAAGCTTAAAGGCGTACTTAACATCACAGCTGTAAAAGCACCAGGGTTTGGTGACAGAAAAAAAGAGATGCTTAAAGATATTGCTATCTTAACTGGTGCTACACTGATCACTGAAGAGCTTGGACTTACTTTAGAAAAAGTGACCATTGCTGACCTTGGTCAAGCGGCTAGAGTTGTGATAGATAAAGACAACACAGTCATCGTAGATGGTAAAGGTGATAAAGATGCTGTTGTCGCTCGTGTAAATGAAATAAGAACACAAATAAGTTCAACGTCTAGTGAGTATGATAAAGAGAAACTACAAGAACGTCTGGCTAAACTCTCTGGTGGTGTAGCAGTCATCAAAGTTGGAGCTGCGACTGAAACTGAGATGAAAGAGAAAAAAGATAGGGTAGATGATGCACTAAGTGCCACTAAAGCTGCTGTAGATGAAGGTATTGTTATTGGTGGTGGTGCTGCACTTATAAAAGCAAGTCAAGCAGTAACTCTTGACCTTAAAGAAGATGAAGCAGTAGGTGCTGAAATTATATTAAGAGCTGTTTTTGCTCCTATGAAGCAAATAGCTGAAAATGCTGGGTTTGATGCAGGTGTCGTTGCAGATAAAATTGCTAATGCAAAAGAGGCTAACTTAGGTTTTAATGCGGCTACTGGAGAGTATGTGGATATGCTAGAGGCTGGGATTATTGACCCACTTAAAGTAGCACGTGTTGCACTTCAAAATGCTACATCTGTAGCATCATTACTTCTCACGACTGAAGCTACGGTATCAGATATACCTACTCCTCCTTCAACTATGCCTGACCCATCGGCTATGGGTGGAATGCCTGGTATGATGTAAGCTTATAAAAGCACGATGTTTATCGTGCTTTTATATAATTTTATTTTCTACTTCAACAACTCTTCAAACTCTTTTGAAGGTAATGGTCTAGAGTATAAATACCCTTGTGCATAATCACAATTTAAAGAAGCTAAAATATTTGCTTCTTTAGATGTCTCAACACCTTCTGCCACAACGTTATATCCTAAAGTATGTGCTAATTCAATAATAGCTTTTACTGTTGTTTGATTTTTCGAATTTAAAGTTAAATCAAAAATAAGAGATCTATCTATTTTAATCGTATCAATAGGTAGTATATTTAAGTATTTAAATGATGAATATCCTGCACCAAAATTATCTAACGCAATAGAGAGACCAAAGTCTTTAAATAATTTGATATCATTGGCTGTTTTATCTATATTTTCCATCGCTACACCCTCGTTGATATCAAGGTTAATCGTGCTTCTTGCTATTTGATATTTATCAAATAGCATCTCTAGTCTTGGGATTAATTCTTCAACTTGCATCTCTTTTAATGACAAATTAATTGTAATTTGAAAATTATCTTTTACACTAGTCCCACATCGTTGTCTTTGTTGAATAGCTTCATTAAATGCATACTCGCCAAGATCAACAATAAGTCCAGTTTTTTCAGCAACATCCAAAAATTTATCAGCAGAGATAAGCCCATGTTTAGGGTGTTTCCATCGTAAAAGTGCTTCTGCACCTATAATTTGCTCACCTTCAAGATCAAAGATAGGTTGATAATAAAGTAAAAACTCACTTTTAATGAGACCTTTACGAATATCTTCATTCATCTCTACTTCATCTACATGAACTATATGGTCTTCAGTCGTAAATACCTCTACATTTAGCTCACTTTGCGTCTGTGCTTTATCTAGTGTTATATAAACATTATCAATCAACTTAGTAGCATTTTTACCATCTCTAGGGTAAAGTACTATTCCTACAGAACTTGTTAATCGTATATCATTATTTTTTCCATATATATTGCCTACTGACACAATCAAATCTCTAGCCATTTTTCGGGCCAATTCATCTTCATCAAGTCCATCAATTATAAAAACAAACTTATCTGACTCCATACGATATACTTTTATATTCTCATCAGGGTTATCTATAAAATATTGTGCTAAATTTTTTAGAATTTGATTTGTATACCCTAAACCTAGTGTATTTTGTATATCTTTAAAATGGTCTATACCTAGTAAAAACAATCCAAATGATCCTGACTTTTTTTTACTCTCTACTACTAAAGTATTAATATCTGAAAGTGCTAAAAACTGACTAGGTAGCCCTGTTAAAAAATCTATTGCACCATCTCTCTTTTCATTCATTTTAGTAACTTCTTGAGGTTTACGAATATCAATCACACATGTTATTGTTTTATTGATATTCCAACTACTTTTATCCAGATAGATATCTACTTTTTTTTCTTGTCCTGAAATAATCAAAAAAACATTTTCTAATTTCAAGTTATCATCACTTGTTTTAGTGAGCTTTTCTAATGCTTCAAAAAAATCTTCTCTCATACCACTTTTTATTTGTAATTGTACTTTTTTTCCCACACCATATATTTCATTATTATTATTGAGAGCAAAAAGATTTTTTGCTGCTTGATTTGCAAAGATAATAGCATATTCAGAAGAAAACAGCATCATTGCTTCATCATAATAGTCTTTCTCTTTTTTAAAAAATTTTAATTCATTATTGACTACTGATAATTTCTTTTTTGCAGTCATATATTGCCACATAAAAAATGCTATAAGAACAAATAAGCTTAGCCCTAAAATTAATATCCATATATCCATATCGTCTCTTCCTTTTATTGTTATCTTAGTAGTTTTTGAAATTCAAATACAGGTAGAGGTTTTGAAAAATAGTACCCCTGCATATAATCACATCCATATGAAGCCAATAATTCTACCATATTTTTTGTCTCGATGCCCTCTACTACAATTTCCATACCTAGATTATGACCCAATTCAATCATTGCTTTTACTATACGTTTATCTTCTTCATTCGTTAAAATATAATCAACTAAACTTTTATCAATCTTTAAAATATCTGCAGGGAATTTTTTTAAATAAGTAAATGACGTATATCCTGTACCAAAATCATCAAGTGAGATACCAACACCAAGCTTTTTTAGATTATGAAAATACTTCTCTGTCTGTTTTTCACTTATCATCGCAACCCCTTCTGTAATCTCAAACTTTAAAAGTTCAGGGTTGACTTGATGATAATCTATTTGTTTCTCAACATGTTCAACAAACTCACCTGTAGCAATCTCAACCATAGAAACATTAATAGAAACTTGAATTTGCTTAAACTTAAATAGTTCCCAACGTTTTAGTTGCTTTAAGACTTCTTCTAAAACAAACTGCCCTAGCTTTATGATAAAACCTGTTTTTTCCATAAGTCCTATAAAAACATCTGGTGGGATAAACCCAATTTTAGGATGTATCCAACGAATTAATGCTTCTGCCCCAACAGTTTCTCCCGTCCCAGTTTTAACTATTGGTTGATAATAAACTTCAAATTCACCTTTTTCCAATCCATCTTTCATATCATTATGTAATGTTAATTCATCATACTCTTTTTTTGTCTCATTAGGTAGATATACCGCAATCTTTCCATCACCATCTTTTTCTGCTTGTGAAAGTGCTTTATAGGTATTGTCAAGTAGTTTTCGCGTAGGTCCGCTGTCTGGATAAAGTGCAATTCCTGCCGATACAGTTAAATGCAAACTTACATCTTCCATTTTATAAAATATGGCTAACCTTTTCTGAATTTCTGTCACCAATAAAGTAATTGCCTCTTTTGAATAAACATTTGATACAGCAAGTAAAAAATGATTATCAAAAGTATGATAAATCAACAAATCCATATCACTTGCAATCGTACTTAAATATTTAGAAAATTTAATAATAATTTTATTTGATTGTTCATATCCAATAATGGCTCTAAGCCTTGAAAAGTTATCAAAACTCATTAAAATCAAAGCGACCTTATTATTATCTATATGTATCTTGGAGTACAATGCGGGTAAATCTTGTATTGCTTGTATTTGATTCGGCAAATTTGTAAGTTTATGTCGATATTCCATATCTGCTGATTTCTTGGCTTGTGTTAAGTCTTGTATAGTAATAACATAATAAGAACTATTTTTTTCACTATCCATCATAAGAATATCAAGATGTAAATTTATTATTATCTCATTTTTACGTGATACTTTCAACATTACATGAGGAAATATTTGAACCTTCTCATCAACGCTTATTTGTTGATCTTTGATAAATGTATCTAAAGCCATCCACTCTTTTTTTATTTTTACTTTTGGCATTTGTTTTAACACGGATAGCTGATAATTTTTTTCAAAGGAAAAAAGCGATACCATTGCTTTATTCGCATAAATTACTTTATTTTTATTTGAAAGAATAAGCATAGCATCATCAGATAAATCAAATGCTTTTTGAAAAATTTTAACATTATTGTTAATAGTTTTCTGTAATTTCTTTTTTTCTGTATTCAAAGAAAAAATATATATAAAAAAAATAATGGATATACTGCCTATAACAAAAAGTATAAATGTCTCTTGATCTATATTATTTACAAAGTTTCTAAGTTGTATTAATACAGAATCCATTTCATAGCCTTGAATAGTGATTGACTTAAATTATATCATACCTGTATTAAAGCTCATGATTTACTTACACATAATGCTTCTATTTTACTAAATTCATCTTCTAGCACAAATCTTTCATTTACTTCAATAGATGATAGTTCCACTGTTTTACCATCTAAAGAGATTTGTGCCCACCCTTTTTGACACTGATCTTTAGGATCATTCATTATAAACTTTTTATGCATTAAATTTAAATACTCTGTTTTTTGTTCTAGTAAAAAAGAGTGGGTTTGTCTATATTGTCTCTTTAACTCTGGCATTCTTACTTGAAATTGCTCTAATTTATACTGTATCACTCTTAAAAATTCATTTTCTACACGTTTAAACTCATTCTGAGTCTCTTCTAATTTTCGCGTAGGAGAGTAACGGCGTAAAAGCTCTTCTCTGTAAACTAGTTCTCTACTAAGTTTCCCTATTTGATGTCCCATTGTACTACTATACCTATCAGATAATTCACTTAATGTATAAAGTATCTCCCTGCTATCAGGCAGTATCATCTCCATCGCTGCACTTGGCGTTGGTGCACGTAAGTCTGCTACAAAATCACTTATCATCACATCAACTTCATGCCCTACTGCTGAGACCACAGGTGTTTTCATAGTAAAGAGAGCATTTGCTACTATCTCTTCATTAAATGCCCACAAATCCTCAGCAGAGCCACCACCACGCCCAACTACCACCACATCAACACCCAAACCATCTGCATACGCCAATGCCCTAGCTATTTGAGGGGCTGCTTGTTCACCTTGTACTAAAGTATCTATAATAATCACGTCTAACAGTCGCCATCTCTGTTCAATGATTTTCAACATATCATGCAATGCAGCAGAATCTTTGGCTGTGACAAGTGCTATTTTTTGTATGTGTTTAGGTATGGCTTTTTTTTGCTCTTTAGCAAAGTAGCCTTTTACTTTAAGTTTCTCTTTAAGCTGCTCATAGGCTAAAGCTAATGCACCTTTCCCAAAAGGTTCTATGCGTACGGTTTGAAACTGATACTCCCCTCTTGGTGTATAGACAGAAAGCGAACCCTCGACTACTATATGCATACCTTTTTCGATACGAAACTTCATCTTAGCCACAGAAGAACGCCACATCACACACTTAATCGAACTTTTGTCATCTTTTACAGAAAAATAGAGATGTCCAGAAGTATGGTAAGTACATGAAGCCACTTCCCCCTCTACCATGGTATGCATAAAGGTAGCTTCTAGGAGTGACTTTATTTTGGTATTAAGAGAGCTTACACTCATCATGTTTTGAGACATATTATTTCTTTTGTGCTACCAATAATGTAGAAATTCCCATTGAAAAACTCTTGGTATACTTCATCTCAAACCCTGCCTCTTCAAGCTCTTTAGACAACATTTCTGTGGTTAAAAACTCCTCTATAGAGTCTGGTAAATATTTATAGGCTTCATAATTTTTCGAGATAAATCCTCCCACACGAGGCAAGATATTTTTCATGCCAAAATCTACTATCTTATCTACAATGCCACTTCTCTCTTGTTTGGTAAACTCTAAAATCACCACTAATCCATCTGGCTTTAAAGCACGATGAAACTCTTGCAGTGCCTCTACTCTATCTACCACATTTCGTATGCCATAGCTTATAGATATTACATCTGAACTTTCATCAGAGATAGGCAAAGCTTGTGCTTTACCCTCTATGAACTCTGCAAAATCTACTTTACTTCGTGCAACATCTAACATACCTACTGAGGGGTCAATACCTACGTATTTTTCTATGTTCACGCCATTCTTCCCAGCTTGTTCTTTCCAGTAGATGAGTAAATCGCCTGTCCCTGTTGCTACATCAGTTACCTGCCCTAGCTCTTTTTTACCCAGTATTTCAAAAGCTTTGTCACAGCCTTTTTTACGCCACTGTATGTCTATCCCCATACTAAGTACTCGGTTTGCTTTGTCATACGTAGAAGCAATGTCATCAAACATGGTGACTATTTTTTCTTGTTTTACTTCTTTATCTGTTAGTTTTTCAATGCCCAAGGTTTTTGCTCCATATCATCATATCTACATCTTTTTTCTGTGTATGTAAAAATGCTAAATTCATTGTAGTATTATAGGTTAAAGAGTTTGTAGAGAGCTTAGGGGTTTGGTAGATAAGCATCCAATCTATCTTCTCTTTTAAAGCATTGAGCATCCCCTCACCACCTTCTACCATCACAAAAGAAGGCTTTTTTAAAAAGTCCAAATTGTGGACTATCTCAACCTCTCTATTGTCGATGCCAAAAAGTGGAATCTCTCTATCAAAATCATCTACTTTAGAGTAAATACGGATATCAGGAGCATCACCACCGCTAAAGCGACAATCAAGGGTAGGTTTATCTACTCTTACGGTATTGCCCCCTATAAGTAATGTACTACACACTTCTCTGAGTTGATGTACATGTGTAAGTGAAGCTTTAGAACTTAGGTAGCCACCACCGATACGTCCATTAGAAGTTTGGGCTAATTTAAACAATACAAAGGCACGACTTTGCCATATGAGGAAAGGTTCGAGTAAGGCTTTGCAAGATTCTTCTAATATGCCAATTTTAATTGTCGAGGAGAGGATTCCCCGACCTACGATATCTATACCACCATCATGCCCTACGATGGGGTCTCTCATACCTATTACCACTCGCTCCAAATGTAACTGTTCGAGTAACAATGCACATGAAGGTGTCTTGCCTGTATGAGAACATGGCTCTAACGTCACATAGATACTACACTCAGAGAAAAACCCTTCTGGTAAATCCAATAAGAATTTATGCCCAAGCTGTGAATCAAACCTATCAAAATCTATCTTATTCCCAGAAATACTCTCATACGCACTTAACAATGCCAAAACCTCTGCATGAGAAGTCCCAGCTTTTTGGTGGGCTTCTATACTGAGTATCTTACCTTTCTGCACTACCACAGCTCCCACAGCAGGGTTAGGGTATGTCAAGCCTTGGTACTTCCATGCCTTATCTAGGGCTAGTTGCATGTAGAATTCGTCTATCATTTTTTGCCTTTTTTGTATCATGTTAACTTTTATGCATTTTTTCAACATAATACTACTGATATGTTAGAATTTTCATATTTTTCTAACATGTACTATATCGCTCTTTGCTTACACCCTTCCCCACAATACCAATCACTCTCTGACAAAGCTTGATACAAAGCACTTTCCCAAGAGTTTAAATGCAAGTTTTTAAACTTTAAAAAATCTTTTTGCAAATGCTTCTTTCTAAGTCTTTTTTTTAAAGGATATAATGTAAAGCTATTATTCAATTTAGCTAATTCATTCGTAGCTTCAACAGCAAACCTATTTTTTAAATCATACTCAATAAAATGAGCTTCTACTCTAGCTTTAGAAATATTATCCCAATTAGTAGGTGCATTTACTTTAAAACCTACAGAAAGAGGAGAGGTTTCTTTAACTTCTGCAAATAACCATTGTCCATCTGTAAAATCATCATAGTATGGATGAAGGGCTTGTTTGTCTTTTACATTTGTAAAACTACTTCCTTTTCCTGTATTACAATCTTTACAACAAGGCACAAGATTATATGGTAGAACTGAATAAGTTGGAAATTTTGATTTAACCAAATAATGGTCTAATGTTGAAACTTGTCCTATACCACAAAATAGACATTTACTTAAAGGAGCTAATGCCATTAATTTATCATATATTGCTCTTCCTTTTGGCTTAGCTACCATTTGTTGAGTATATAATGTTTTTTTCATATCATCTTTTGTAAGAATTCCATTTACATCATTATGTATTGGAATAGTATATAAGTCTCCAATACAAGCTTTACTATCATATTCATCTGATTTAATTTTTATATACTTTTTAACCTTTCTAAATGTATCTCTTTTTGCTCTAATACCAATACTATTCAAACATTTTGAATAAACTAATGATGGTTCAAGTATAGGCTTTTCAATTATTCTCATCCTAAAATAAATCCTCTATATCATCATTATCAACTGTCAATGCTCTTAACAATAATTGTGCTTCAAATCCTAATTGATTATCGTACTTTTTAAGAATTTTGCTAAAACTCAATCCTTTGTCAACTTCTTTTTTTAATAGCCTATGAAATCCTGATTCTGCAACTTCCAAACCAAATATTTCACGAGTTAAAGTACCTATGTTTTCTCCAAAGGTCTCTATTTCAGGTCGTTCTGCTTTGGCTTCTAATCCAAATCTACTTAATTTCCATACACAGTTTTTAGGTACTTCTTGAACAATTACAGGAGAGTGTGTAGCTATAATTGCTACAGCATTTTTATCTATTAATAAATCAGATAAAGCTCGTATAAAAGCAGATAATAAAGGAGGATGAAGATGCCCCTCTGGTTCATCCAAAAGTACTAAAGTTTTTTCTTCTATTGTTTCAACTAATTTTGTAAGTGTCAATAATACTATTGCATGACCTGAACTCAATCGTTTAAATAGTTTTAATACTTTTTTATCATTCCATTCTTCCTCTGCTAATTGAGTTATATTAATTTGGGCAAAAAGAGGGTCTGATTCCAAACTTGTTACAGCATCTATCCATTTTTCTTTTTTACCTATCCCAAAAGAATATCTAATACTTTCTAAAAACTCTTTAGCCAATTTAGGAAAAGGCTTAAGAGTTATTTTTCCTTTTGTATACTCTTTTAATCCTATATATGTATATCTAAAATTTTCATGATTATTATCCTCTTTCGAATAAGGAGTAAAAGGGTCAAATGCACTATAGGAAACAGATACTACACCTGAAAAAAACTCTTCTTCCTCTACTTCATCCCAATCATCCTCTATAGAGGTAAACATACCTTTATTATTTTCTTCTTTAATTAAAGTTTTGACCATATTATTAAGTAAATGGGTTTTTCCTACACCATTTGTACCTATTAACACATGAATATTACTTGGAGGGTTAGAATTAGGTTCAACACTAAAAGTAAGTTTATACCCTGCCTCTCTCTCAGACTGCTCTGTTTCATATTGAAAATCATAATTTGTAAGTATTACACCACCTGCTAAGATTCGTTTATATTGTCCTTTAATCGTAGCTAGACCTGTACCTCTTAACAGAGAGGTATTTGTAACATCTTCTTTTAAAGCTTCTTCTTGTAACTCTTCATCATAAACAATATCATGCAGTCCAACAAGTAATTGTTTTTTTAATTCAGGTGTAAGACTTTGAATCTTTACATAATAATCAACACTTTGACCTAAAGAGAAATATTGTTCATCTAATTGAGTGAATTCAATTTCTAATTCCGTTCTTTCTTCTGTGGTTTGTCCAAAAGAAGCAATTTTGATAGAACCTAAATCATATTTTTTACCTTTTTCATCAAAAAGAGTAATTTCATATAATGTTTTATAACCAAAATCATCCCAATTATCTACATTTAAATATACTGCTTGTTTTGCTTCTTTAGGTAAACTAGTTACTTGTTTATAAAATTTTAACTTATTATTCATTAGTAATATTTCTTTCTAACTCTAAAACATCCCTCTCAATCTCAACCTTCAACTCTTCTTCTGTAGGAAGATAGAGCTTGTACTTAGAGACAAAGAGCTTTTTATAATTCATCTAATCTACTTTAGTTACATCTAATACGTACTGACTAAACCACAATGGTACTTGTGAACTTTTATAAGTTATTTCTGAGGTATTATCTATCTGAGCTATCCAAATTTTAGTATGGGTAGAGTTGTCAAACATATATGCTCTATCTGTATATTTTATAGCTTTAGAGAGTAGTTTCATAGAACGGTAGTAACGACTTGTTATTTTCTCTTCTGGAACATTGTGTCCTCCAAGTTTTACTCTGTTTTTTACTCGTGATATATTGATAGCGGGGTCTTGCGTTGTCACAAAATAAAGATACGTTCTATACCCTGCATTTTGTGCTTTCTTTAAAAACTCTACCTTGTCTTCTGAAGACATAACAGTCTCAAAAGTAAATGATACTTTTAAATCAAGAAGTCTATGACGAATGAAGTCAGCACAGACAGATGCAAAATAGGAATTTACTATTATTTCATAAAAACTTATCTTGTTATCGGTTACAGTTAATAGCCTTGCTTCCGCTTCTAAATCTACATTTTGTATAAGTGAATGGTGCATAAAAAAAGAAAGTATCTCTTCTGTTGTTGTACTAATATCATAGCTATTAAGGTCTAAAAAATCAAATTTTTTAATCTCTTTTTCTATCTCGTCAGCATTGATATAGATGCCTAAAAGATTTTCATTCAGAATGGTATTGAGTGTGCTTTTACCACTACCATTGGGACCCGCAAACATCCTAACTCTAGGGGTATTCATTTATAAATAGACTTTCTTGCTCATATCTACTTCTATCAAAGCAGGTACATCTTTTATTTTTTTCTTTGTACCGTTAGGATGTACTTCATATAAAATACCCTCTTGTACTTCAAGGACAATATTCCCAGCAGATAAACTATCGAGATATGCTTTTGTTACAGCACCCGAAGCCAATAAGGGAATCATCTGTTCTAAGTTATCAATCTCTTGTTCTTGCATGACTTACTCCATAAAAATATATTATCTATATTGTACCCTAAAAGAAAAAAAGTTTAAATGGAAAAATAAGAAAGAGTGAGTGGGAGATGATAGACCTAAGCCTACCACTCAAAATAAGTTTTACATGTATTAAGGTCTGCGTACGCGTAGGTTTCTTCACCTGCTTTGGTCTCTACTGTTACAGACTTGTTATCTGCAGATTTGAGCGTGCCTTTGAGTTTGTTACCGTCACATAGTTTGAACTTTACTTTTTCACCTACTGCATTTTGAAAATGTACAGGCTTTACAAGTTTACGCTCAATACCAGGAGAAGAAATTTCGAGTCTATATGCTTGATTCATAGGTGGGTGTACATCTAAAAAAGGAGAAAGTTCATGGGAAATGCTGGCACATAAGTCTAGCTTTACACCACCTACTTTAGTGATTAATACACGGTAGATAGTCTCGTCAAACTCTGTGACTATCTCTGTGTCATATAGTGCTGCACCGTTGGCTTCGATGATTTTGGCTATTTGAACTTCAAGATTCATCTGCACTATCCTTATCATTATTTGTTTCGTTTGACTTGTTACGTCCTTCAATCTGCTTGAAAAGATCTTCAATACGAGATACCTGCTCTAACTGATGGTCAAATTCAAAAGTAAATATAGGTGCCTTAAACCACCCTTCACTTTGCTTACAATGGTTTTGAAGATATGGACCTATTTTACGTAGTTGTTTAAGGGCTTCGCCCTGTTCTTTTTCGTTTAAAAAAGATTTATCTAAATAAACTTTTGCATTTGAACGTCCTTTAGAACACTTGACATCATTTACTGCCAAGGAATTTATACGTTCATCACTTAAACTTGAAAATGCCTCAGGTAGTATCTCTTTAAGGACGGACTCTACTCTATGACGTTTTATCTCTTCTTGTGTCATAGGACTTAGTCCATTTTCACTTGTTCTTCAACATCTTTAAATGTTTCTATAACATCGCCAGCTTTTATGTCGTTAAAGTTTTCAAGCATGATACCACATTCATAACCATTCTTGACTTCTTTTGCATCCTCTGTGTGACGTTTAAGAGATGAGATGGTACTTTCATAAACAACCACACCATCTCTGATGAGTCTTGCTTTTGAGTTCCTAGTAATACTACCATCAGAGACTTTACACCCTGCAATAGTCCCTACTTTACCAACCACAAATGTCTCACGTACATCTGCTTGACCAGTTACTTCTTCTTTAATCACTGGACTCATCATACCACCAAGAAGTGCTTTAACTTCGTCTAATAGATCATAGATAATTGTATAGGTACGTATTTCAATACCAAGCTCTTTTGCTTTCTTCTTCACTGAACCTGTAGGACGAACATTAAACCCAAGCACTACTGAGTGCTCAGAAGCATCTGCAAGGGTAAGATCACTCTCTGTTACACCACCTACACCTTCGTGTATAATGTTAACTTTAACTTCTTCATTTCTAAGTTTTTCTAAGCTACCTTTGATAGCTTCAAGTGAACCTTGCACATCTGCCTTAATGATAATAGGAAGTGCTTTAAGCTGCCCTTCGGCAATAAGTGCTGAAAGGTCATCAAGTGTTGCTTTTGTACTTTTAGAAAGATCTTTAGCTCTCATGAACTCTGCTCTTTTTTCTGCGAGTTCACGTACTTCTTTGTCTGTATCCATTACGATAAGTTCTTCTCCTGCACCAGGTACTTCATTAAGTCCTACAATGGCAGCAGGTGTTGACGGTCCTATCTCTTTTACATTGGTACCATCATCAAGTCTTATAGCTTTAATACGTCCATATGTCTTACCAACGATGACATTGTCACCTACTCTAAGCGTACCATTTTGGATAATCACATTCGCAACTGGACCAAAACCTTTTTCTACAGAGGCTTCAACAACGACTGCTTTTGCATCTCTAGTTGCATCTGCTTTAAGCTCCATAAGTTCTGCTTGAAGTAGAATAGTTTCAAGTAAATCGTCTATACCTTCACCCGAATGAGCTGAAACTGGTATAAACTCATACGCTCCACCCCAATCAGTTGATACCACTTCTATCTCTGAAAGTTGCGCTTTGAGGTTATCAGGATTTGCAGCTTCTTTATCCATTTTGTTCATGGCAATAATCATCGGAACGCCAGCTGCTTTAGTATGGGCTATGGCTTCTTTAGTTTGAGGCATTACACCATCATCCGCAGCGACTACGATAATCACAATATCTGTAGCTTGTGCACCACGTGCTCTCATGGCAGTAAATGCTTCGTGCCCTGGTGTATCTACGAAAGTAATTTTCTTACCATTTTTTTCTACTTGGTAAGCACCCACGTGCTGCGTGATACCTCCAGCTTCTTTATCTGCTACTTTTGCTTCACGTATTTTATCAAGTAATGATGTCTTACCATGATCCACATGCCCCATGATAGTAATCACTGGTGCTCTCTCCGTGGCATTTTCATCTTCAATTGCATCATAGGCATCACTATAGTCAAGTTCATCCAAAGGATTTACTGTTGTGACTTCCACTTCAAACTCATCTGCAAGAATTTCTATCTCATCTTTAGATAAGAAGTCATTTTTTGTTACCATCATACCAAGTGCAAAAAGTACACCTACAACTTCTCCTACTTTACGGTTTACCTGCTCAGCAAACTCGTAAACTCTTACATTTTCCGGTATCTCAATAGTCGTTACGGCTTCTGTATTTTCTTCTCTCACATATTTTTTACGTTTCCCACCACGTTTAAGCCCACGTCTTTGTTGAGGACGGAACGGTGATCTACCTCTAATCGGACCACCATTTTGAGCTTCACGTTTTTTCATCTCTTCTTTACGTTTTTGCTCTTGACGCATCATTTGTTCATAAATATTTTTATCTGAGAAGTCTAAAAGAACTACCTCTTCGCCACCAAAACCAGAATCTATATCTCCAGACATAGAGTCATGATTAAAGATATCTATCTTTTTCCCTGTATCTCTCGCTTCTGCTATCTTCTTTGTTTTCTTTTTACCTACATAAGGCTCATAGTTTGTAGATCCAAAAGAAATTTTTGTTCCTGCTCTAACTGGGACAGGTTTTGCTTTTCTAACTATTTTAATACCACCACGAGAAAGTACTCTTTTCTTAGGAGTATCAGAAGAAGCTTCTTTCTTAGCAAGAGGAACCTCTTCTGTTTTTTTACTGGCAATAGAAATACCTTTACGCTTTTTAATCTCTTTAGGTTCAGGTACCTTAGCAACTTCTTCTGTTACCTCTTCTTTAGTAACAGTTTCTACTATTTCTTCTGTAACTTCTTCTACTGGCTCTTCAACTTTTTCAGTATCTACAGAAGTCTCTACTGTTTCTTCTGCTGCTCTGTTATCTACTGTTTCTTCTACTGATTCTTCTTTTTTCTTGACCACAGTAATCTTAGACTTTGTAACTGGCTTCTTAAATGCTTTAGGTAATCTACCACTTATTGCATAATCAACAAGGATACCAGCAGCATCCAAACTTATTGTACTGTTGGCTGCTTTGACATCAAAGCCTAATTCTTTTGCTTTTTCAATCAAATCGCCATTAGACAATCCTGCTTCATCTGCTATTTCTTGGATTTTAACTTTATCCATTGTTCATTAACTCCTTAATTTTGATGCGACGTATCGCATGAGTTGGCTGGTGGAGACAACTCTGTCAATAACTTAGAAAATGTTTCAAACTCTTGTTTAAAACGTTTTGCTAAGCCTTTAACTTTTTTTTCATTTTTCACACAAGTACTACAGACATAAAAACTGCGACCTATTCCATTGAATGATAGAACACTATGACCTAAAAGTTGTAATCGTATCAAAGTATTTTGAGGATATCGACTTCTACAAGTGACGCACATGCGTATGGGCTGTGATTTTTTCATGCGTATTATACCTAAAAAGAGATTAAGCTTATCGCTTAGTTTTTGGTGAGAACACCATTATTATCTAAAGCCAGTGTAAATACACGAAATTGTGGGAACCGTGACTGTAAGATTTTTGCAATTTTATCTGCATCTTTATCATAACAAAGATTGAAAAATGTAGAACCTGACCCCGAGAGTGTAGACATCAATGCACCATGTTTAAGTGCTAATTTTTGCACATCAAAAAGTTCTGGAATCATCTTCATACGTCTTGCTTGATGTAACTTGTCTTTAGACGCAATACGTAATAAATCCCAAGACTCAGACATAAATAATGCCGTCATATATGAAGACCTAGAAAGAGAATATATTGTCTCTTCTTTTCTATACATTTTTGGTAAAATAGTCCGTGACCTTGCTGTAGAAATAGTACGATTAGGTACAACAACCACTGCTCTTAAGTAGTCAGGGAGACGTCTTTTTTTACTATAAACCCTGTCTCCTTCTACACAAGATACATTAAAACCACCCATTACTGCAGATGTAATATTATCAGGATGATGTTCATAACGTAAAGCTTGATTTAAAATTTCTCTTTTATTATATTTTTTATCTGCCATTGTGTATGCAGCACTTAGTGCTGCAACTATCACGGCAGATGAAGACCCTAAACCTCTAGAAATAGGTATACGGTTATGAAATTCAAATCTAAAATTATCATCTCTATTTGTCAGTCGTTTATAATTTTCATTATAAATACTTAAAAAAAGAGAATTCTTTTTAATTTTTGGATTTTCGCTTCCTTCTCCTTGTGTTGACAAACTTAAAAACTTTGAAGGAGTAATAATCACTTCATTTCTTAAATCTACTGCAAGCCCTAAGGTATCAAAACCTGGACCTAGGTTTGCAGATGTGGCAGGTACGCTTACAAACATTAAATGACTTCTTCCCTTAAACAGCAGGCAGTATATACTCAGGTGTTGATTCTTCATCGATTTTAAGATCATGAATACTTTGAGGTAATACAAAATTTGCATTTACTGTGTGTTCAAATTTTTTTGTCATTATAGTCTCTTTTTCCTTGATAAAATAAAGATTGCCTATTGCTTTAATTGGTTCTGCTCCATTCAGCATAAAGCCACTACAACCAAAGCATGGTATTGCACGTACAATTTCAAGTGTTTTAAGCATAATATATGTTAATTTTATTGCCATGTAGGAACCTGGTCCTCTAGTGTAAATGATACGTGATATGTCATAAACATTAATATATTCCATTAGTATAGGCAAAAGAATCTCAGAGGTTTTTTTTTCACTAAACTTGCTATCTATAAGTTCGTTATCTTTATAAAGACCAATAAGTAAGGGTGATGCTATTGAAATAATTAGAAGTGTATATTTATGCGAAAGATTTTGCAAATTCTCTACTTTGTAAGGTCTCTACAGCTACAAGTTCATAATTCTTACTATCTGAGAGTAATTTTCTTGTTAACTCATAATTTAAATGATGACTCCCTGCAAAAGATTCATACTTAGCTAAAATATTGTATCCACTTACGATCATATCTCCCATGGCATCGAGTATTTTATGTCTTGCAAATTCATTTTCAAAACGTAGGCCTTCGGGATTTAAAACTTTATGATTATCTAAACCTATCGCATTCTGTAAAGAAGCCCCTAAAGCTAAGTTTTGACTCTGTAAATATTGGATATCTTTTGCAAAACCAAAAGTTCTTGCTCTTGCAATTTCTTCAATAAAGTTATGTGTAGAAAATTCAAATTTTTCACGCTGTTCACCAATTACAGGATGATCAAATTTAATTTTAAAATCAAAACTTGCTTTGTCTGAAGGCAATAATTTTACATACTTTTCACCATCATATACTGCTACTTCTTTTTTTACACGTAAAATCTTTTTAGGTGCATCTAATTCTACAATACCTGCTTCATCTAACAAAAGACAAAATGAAATAGCAGAACCATCCATGATTGGCATTTCATTACCATCTACAATGACACGCATATTGTCTATACCATAAGCATATACAGCAGAGAGAAAATGCTCTATAGTGGAAATACTACCCTTTTCGTTGTCTCCTATGACTGTAGCCATACGTGTATCTACCACGGAAGAGGGAGAAAGTGGGATATTTAGTGCTATATCCTTACGATAAAACACTATACCCGCATCTATATCAAGAGGTTCAAGACGAAGTTTAATGGGCTCGCCTTTATGTAGACCTATACCCACAACTTCAACAGGTTTTTGAATGGTTCTTTGCTGCAATGTCTGCCTCCTTTCTCAATGTACTTTCTTCACTAGAATATAATATTTTTAAATATTATAACTAAATTTTTTAATTATTGCAATATAGCATAACTCTGTGTATTATTTGTGAACATTAAAAAAAGATTATTTTGCAGAAATTATTTTATCTGCAACCTTAAAGATATCATCTATATTTGTTTTTATCCATCCAGCATCAAACCACTCAACTGGTCTTACTGCAATACCTTGCACAAGTACTCCAAAATGTAAATGATCACCCAATGCTAAACCTGATACGCCCGTTTTGGCTATTACTTGTCCTGCTTTCACTTCATCCCCCTCTTTGACTAGTAATTGCGAACAATGACCATAAAGTGAATAAAGCCCTAAACCATGATCAATCATTGGCATGTTCCCATAAATACCATTTTCATTTGCATACACTACTGTACCTGAGTTAGATGTTTTTACCGCTGCCATTTTGGTACTGGCTAGATCATAGCCTACATGGTATGACTGTGATACTTCATTCTTTTTTGTCTTATAATAGTAATGTCTCTTATCTCCAAAACTAGCGACTTTTGCCCCATTTCTTAGTGGATAAAATTTCTTTACTTTCCATCCAGTCAGTAGTTCTGTCGAAATACTTTTACTTAAATTATATATATTTTCTTCGTTTTTTAAACGCATACTTTCATTAATAGCTCTTAATTTTTCTAACTTGTCATCAATAGAAGAAAACTCAGGATCACTGGATGCTAAATCACTAATTTTGCCATCTATAAATTTGTCTTTTGCCTTAATCCATGATACTTTATATTTTTTATTTTTTACATAAAAAGGTATATCTGAAACACGCTTATTTTTTGCCTTATCTATTGCAATAATTTTTGCAGAAAAACTTGTTTCAGTAAATGGCCAGGCAATGAGTGCAGCATAATAACCTTCTTTTTTGTAAGGCTGAGCTTGAAACTTCTTCCCTGTTGCTTCTATATAAAGTTGATCTAAATTTGCATCATTCGCCTGAAAAACAACCAATGCCGCTCCACCTTGTGTAATACTATAAGAATTTGCTAAAACACTAACATTAGGGCGTTTATGGTCTACTGTTACTTGTATTGTTTTGACCGTTTTATTACCCTGAAAAAAATTCCATAGACTCTTATCTGTTACTGAAACTTGTAGTTGTAACTGTGTGGCTTTAGTGTTAAGTACATCACTCTTAGGGTACTTTAGTAAATATGTTTGTTCTTGTGTCTGCACATCAAGGTTTCCCTCTCCAACCGTTACACTCTTTGTACCATCACTTAAAACAAATTCATAATGGTTTAAAGCTCTATTGTCACTTATTTTTATTGGCAAAGGATCTTTTCTATTCCAAAATATATTTCTCTCATTTTGAATTACAGGAACTTCTCTCTCAAATTCTGGAACTGTATAAATATATACTGCACCTGCAATAAGTCCAACCAAAACCAATAACCCAATTATTTTACTTCCGCTTTTTTTCTTTCGTCTATTTCTCATCTAATAATCCTAGTTCTCTTATCTTTTCTAATACTTTATTGACACATTCTTGTAAAGCATTTTTACCTACTTCATTCTCAAAAGTAAACCCTGCTGCTACCTTATGCCCCCCACCACCAAAAGCCATAGCTACTTTTGAAATATCTAGATTTTTACCTCTTAAAGAAATACGAATACCCTCTTTTACTTCCATAGCAAAAAGTGCAATGTTTACGGTGCTAAGAGACTTCGCATAATCTACTATACCCTCCATATCAGGTACCGTAGCCCCCGTAGCAGCTATTTCTTCTTTTGACACCATTAAGGTTGCTACCTGTGCCTCCTGTGTAAGTGTCAATGAAGCCAACGCTTTTTCTAAAATACGAAATGAACTTAAAGGTCTTCTTTGCGTAAGGTTACAAGAGATGATATCGGGCTTTGCTCCCAGACTAACTAACTTTTGAGCTACAGAAAAGACCTTTGCATTTACCGAAGATGTTGTAAAGTATCTTGTATCAGATAACAATGCCGTATAAAAACATGTAGCCGTTGCAGCATTAATGGTGTATAATTCTTGAAACAACTCAAATGCCACTTGTGAAGAAGAAGCATACTGAGGTAAAATAGCATTAATCGTTCCATAATTTGTATTACTTTGATGGTGATCTATATTGATTATTTCTCTAGATTCAAGATGAAATCCTAATCTATCTATAGAGCCACAATCACATGAGATAACCAAACTATCACTATAGTCCATCTTATGTTTTATTTTTTTAAAATTTGGGAGAAAATCAAGATGTATAGGTAATGCCGTTGAGGCATTCACTATTTCAACTTTTTTATCTTTATTTTTTTCGAACAATGCAAATATTCCTAAAGCTGTACCCAATGCATCTGCATCAGGATTAAGGTGAGAAAGAATAGTAATGGCTTTATACTCATCTATTTTTTTCATTACTGCTTCATAAGGAAGTTCTTCATTTATCATCTTCACCTTTCACTAATATTATTTTTACTTTCCACTTTCATCGAAAGGTCAATCCAATTTGCCTGATGTATTATAGATCCTGAACTGATAGCATCTACACCTGTTTGAGCTATTTGTACTATAGTATCTAAAGTCACATTACCACTAGCTTCAAGTAAAATATGTGGGTAATTTTTATTTCTGTACATAACAACTTTTTTGGTTTCTTCAAGCGTCATATTGTCACACATCACAATGTCGGCTCCTGCTTTCATTGCTTTTTTTACCATTTCTAAGCTTTCACATTCTATTTCTACTTTTGATGTAAAAGGAATTTTTTGGCGTACTTCTGTCATAAATGCATCTAACTCATCAATAGTCTGCAAATGTGTGTCCTTGAGCATCAAACAGTCATCAAGCCCCATACGATGGTTAATACCTCCGCCACAACGCACTGCATATTTTTCAAAAGCACGTAGTAATGGTCTTGTTTTTCTAGTGTCAAGTAGCTTCACTCCTGTATCTGCTATAGCAGTTACATACTGTGCTGTAAGTGTTGCTATGGAAGAAGCATGGAGAACCATGTCTAATATAGAACGTTCTAAAGAGAGTATGGTCTTAGAATCCCCAGCAATAAAAAGAAGTTTTTCACCCTTAGCAAAAAACTCTCCATCATTGACTTTCCACTCTACCTCTAAGTCATACATCTTTGCAAATGTCTGCACATACTCCTGCCCCGAAAACACTCCATCACTCTTAGCAAGAATATATGCTCTTATGGGTTTAGAGGTACTAATCCGAGCAAATAAATCCCCTCGTCCAACATCTTCTGCCACTAAGGCTTTTAAAAATTGTTCTTTTAACATTATTTCAACGCCAACATACGCTCTAATGCCATATTGGCATATTTTCTGATCTCAGGGTCAACAACAATCTCATTGATAGGTTTTTCATCTTCTATGGACTTTAGTGTATTATACAAGTCTTCTAAAGTTGTCTCATTCATCGTAGGACACTCTGGTTTGGTAGAGGAAAGTACATAGGTGTTACCTTTTCTCATACGATTTACTAGGTTATACTCTGTTCCTATGGCTACTTTTTGCTCTGGATCCAAGTCATTTACATATTTAATAAGCTGTGAGGTAGATCCAGAAAAATCTGCAGCAGCTACTACAGAGGGGTCACATTCTGGGTGTACTGCTATCTTGATATTTGGAAATTTTTTACGATAAAACTCTATATCATCTACAGTAAAGAGCTGGTGCACCGAACAAAAGCCATTAAAACAAATAATATCTGCAACTTTAGGATCACATTCTTTTCCATCTACTTCTACACCAATGACACAAGACTTTAAACCCATTTTTATGGCAAAGTTTTGCCCTAGACATCTGTCTGGCACAAAGAGTATCTTTTTACCAGTTTCTAGCCCTTTTTCTATAATTTTGAAAGCATTAGAAGAAGTACAGACGAACCCACCCATCTCTCCAACTTTTGCTTTAACCGAAGCATCAGAGTTGATATAGGTTATGGGTAAGATATCTTCTCTAGCTATACCACGCTCTTCCATATACTGCACAGACTCTTCAAAATACAAGCCATCCATCATTCGTGCCATAGCACAACAGGCTATTTTAGGCATAAGTACACGTTTGTCTGGGTCTAGTATTTTAACAGACTGCCCCATGAACCCAACGCCACAAAAGACAACCCACTCTTTACCATCACTCTGACATCTACGAGCCAGTTCTAAACTGTCACCTACAATGTCTGCCATTTCAAAAACTTCGTCCCGTTGATAATAGTGAGCGACTACAGTGACATCTAAATCTTTTTTAAGTCTATTTATCTCTTTTTTATAATCGATATTCATTTATATCCTTCTGCTAATTGTAGCTATTTTAGCAAAATTCGGATAAAATAGCTCTATTAAATGTACTTTCAAGTACACTATAATCTAAAATTGTGGAATTATTATATGGATTTATTTACAAACCAAAACATCTTACTTTATCTTGCAGTCTATCTCATCTCGGGTATCCCATTTGGCTATTTACTTGCTAAGCAGTTTGCAGGTGTAGACATAAAAAATGAAGGCTCTGGAAATATTGGAGCTACCAATGTCATCAGAGTAGTCAAAGAAAAAGACCCTAAACTTGCTAAAAAACTAGGTATTATTACCTTCTTACTTGATGCAGTAAAAGGTGTAGTGGTTATCCTTATAGCCAAAATGTTAGGGGCACCAGAGACTGTGCTTTGGACTATTGCTGTTTTTGCAGTGCTTGGTCATTGCTTTTCTGCATTTTTATTTTTTGAAGGTGGCAAAGGTGTGGCTACTGGATTTGGTGTACTTCTTGTCATGATGCCTATCCCTGCACTTATTGCTATAGTCATCTGGCTAGGAGCGGCAAAAGGACTAAAAATCTCTTCTCTCTCTTCTCTTATAGGTCTATCTGCTTTCCTCATCGCTTCATATATAATGTACCCTGAGGTACCTAGTATTGGTTCACATGCACCTATTTGGATTATTGCCTTAATTATTACTTACAAACATATACCAAATATCATAAGACTCTTTAACAAAGAAGAAAGCAAAGTATAAAATGACTATACATATAGATAGACTAATCTTACATGTTATTATTGGTCTTCTTGATTTTGAAAGAGAAAAACAACAACAGGTTATTGTAGACCTAGAAGCCTCTTATAATTATGAAGATGGACAATTTATAGATTATGCAGATATTGTTTTACTCATAGAAAATGAACTCAAATCAAAACGTTATAAGTTATTAGAAGAGGCTATACTTGGACTAAAAACACTACTTTGTATTACCTACCCACAGCTTAAAACATTGAAACTAAAAATCACTAAACCAGATATATTAAAACAATGTCAAGTGGCTATGAGTGATAGTTGGATATTCAAAAATACCAAATAATCCCCTACTTTAAAAAAACTTTCAGAAACCATTATTTTTATGCTATAATTAAGAAATTTTTAACTTTAAGTTTTTTTTAAAGTTACTATTATTTGTACTTGCTAACTTCAAACTATCAAGTATTTTTATTGAAATATATTTAAGGTTGTACTATGAGAGTATTAGTCATTGAAAATGATATAGAACTAGGAAAAGTGATTGTTGATAAACTACAAAATCCAGAGTACCAATCTTCAGAGTACCTATGTGATTTGGCAGAGAATCTTGGTGATGCAAAATATTATCTTGATATCCGAAATTATGATCTTGTATTATTCTCTTGGGAACATGCTGGTGAAATCAATATCTCTTTAGTAACAGATATTAAAAAAGAAGTAAATGGTGCTGCTGTTATAGTACTCTCTAATCGTACAGATAAAGAGAGTGAAATAGAAGCACTTAAGAGTGGTGCAGATGATTTTATACGTAAACCGCTTGATTATGATATTTTACTTGTACGTATCGAAGCAAAACTCCGTTTTGGTGCTTCTAATATCATCGAGATAGAAGATCTCATTATTAATCCAGAAGAAGAAAAAATTATCTATCAAGGTGAAGAGATAGAGCTCAAAGGTAAGCCCTTTGAAGTACTCACTCACTTAGCCATGCATAAAGATCAAATCGTCTCTAAAGAACAACTTCTAGATGCTATTTGGGAAGAACCTGAACTCGTAACTCCTAATGTCATTGAAGTAGCTATCAATCAAATACGTCAAAAAATGGATAAACCTCTAGATATTTCTACTATAGAAACAGTCAGAAGACGAGGGTATAGATTCTGTTTTCCAAAAAAAATAACGTGATAATCTCATCACAGTTGTCCCTTTTCTCCCACCTCCTTCGCAAATAGTATAAAATACACTATTTGTGTCATTTTTAATTTAGGCATAAGCTTTCTTGGGCTATAACTCGTATAAATATATTAGACAATATAAGCAAACAAAACAAGGGTAAATTTTATGGCATTAGTAATAACTGACGAGTGTATCGCGTGTGACGCATGTAGAGAAGAGTGTCCCAACGAAGCAATCGAAGAAAATGATCCAATATATATCATAGACCCAGACTACTGTACAGAATGTGTTGGACACTTTGATGAACCACAATGTATTGCAGTTTGTCCTGTTGACTGTATTATATCTGATCCTGACCATGTTGAAAATGTTGAAGAGCTTATGTTTAAATACAATAAAAATCAAGCAGAGCTAGAAGAATAAGATGGCTAAAAGAACTGCTATCATAGATATCGGTTCCAACTCAGCTAGACTTGTGATATATGAACAAACAAGTCGTTATGGCTTTTATCTTATATGTGAACAAAAATCTAAGGTACGTATAGGTGAAGGTGCTTATGAAAAACAAGGCTATCTTCAACCTACTGCTATACGTCGTGCTTACCTTACACTTAAATCATTCTTATATACTATAGACAAATATCAAGCCAAAAAAACTATTTGTGTTGCTACCTCTGCACTAAGAGATGCCCCAAATGCTGAAATATTTACCTCATGGATTAAAAAAGATTTAAACTTATCTATTAAAGTCATAGACGGTAAACAAGAAGCCTATTATGGTGCATTGGCTGCATCAAACTTACTTCCTATACATGAAGATGTTGTCACCATTGATATTGGGGGAGGTTCATCAGATTTAGCATTAATTCATAAAGGGACTATTGTCGATACTTATTCACTCAATCTGGGTACAGTCAGACTTAAAGAACTTTTTTTTGATAAAGAAGAAAAGAATTCGCTCATTAAGGAAAAAGCAAAAAAATATATACAAAAGGAACTAAAACATCTACCAGAGCACTTTAAAGCTTCTTTAACTGTAGGTATAGGAGGAACGGCTAGAACACTTTCTAAAGCTATTATGAAACGTTCTCAATACCCTCTAGATAAATTACATGCATTTATCTATACCATTGATGAACATCTCCAATATCTTGAAAATATTCCACAAAGTAGTGCAAAGAACTTGAAAAAATTTTCTCTCAAAAAGAACCGTTTTGATACCATTAGAGAAGGTACACTCATATTCACAGAAATCCTTTCTCATATTGAAGCTAAAGAACTTATGTCTTCCGAAGTAGGTGTACGTGAAGGCGTATTTTTAGAACAATTACTACATAAAAATAATTATAAATTCCCCTTAATAGCAAACCCCAGTGTACGTTCTATTTTAGATAGGTTTAAACCCCAGGTAACAATTGAGAAAAAACGGAAAGTGAAACTTAAGTTAGGTCTCATGCTCTATGATATATTACAAGTAGAGATACAAGATGACAAAGTATTTGGGAAAGAACTTCTTTGGGCTTTAAAGCTCTCTAGCATTGGGAAAACACTTACTGTTTATAAGTCTCACCAACATGCATTCTATATTGCTATGCAAGAATTGAATTATGGATTTACACATAAACAAAGTTTACTTATTTCTCTACTCTTACGGATGCATGGAAAAGAGTTACTCAACAAAGACCTCTATACGCAATATAAAAGCTTATTACCCAATAAACAAACTTTACGTTGGTTAAGTTTTATTTATACTTTAACAGTTTTACTACATGAAGCTTCAAACTCTGCAAAATTTGACTTTTCATTTAAAAATCAAATATTGACCATTACCGCAAATAAACCTCTATATTTAGCAAAAGAAAAAATAAAAGCTTTAGAAAAGCCCATCCCTTTTGCTATCATTATCCATGATGAATCTCATTTACCCAAATGTAAAAAATTAGGTATTTAAAATCTTGTTCCCATTGAAAATTCGAAAGGAGCAGTCCTATCTCCCTCTTGGTTATCAAGTGCTTTTGAAAATACCAAATTAATTGGTCCAAATGCAGATTGCCATTCAACTACAACACCTACAGAAGAACGTTTAATTTCATTAAAACTATCTTCTCCTATCATTCCATAATCATAGAAAAAAGCCAGTCTCATTTTTGCAGCTTCTGACAGAGGAATACTCGCTTCAACAGTTACTGATGCACGTTTTTTTCCTCCTGTACGACTGTTTAAATCATTTGGGTCTCTTAATGGAGTTAATGAAAATGGTTGATATCCTCGCAACGACCCAATACCGCCCAAGTAAAGTTTTTCTGCAATAGGAAGCTTTTCATTATCACCACTATTCATTATTGTAGCTCTTGCTTTAAAACGTAAGATAAGATCATAATCTATCAAATCTTCCATCCCGTAATACAGACCTAGTTTTGCGGATGTCTTCATGAAAGTACCATAGCCTTTCTCCTCACCACTTCCTATTGTTGTATTAAAATCATTACCAGATAAACTTGCATATTCAAAGTTTACCGCAGCTATCATACCTTCCCTAGGGATATAAAAATCATCTGTATTATCAAAAGAAAGATTGAAAAAGATTGAAGTTTTTTTATACTTATCATTATAAAAACCAAAACGGTCAATAAAGGTCTGATTTCCATCTTGACCTATAATTTGATTATTATTTTCTTCAGATTTATTATCAACATAACCTACACCTACAGACCCACGAAAATATCGTAAAAACTCTCTACCAAGTATTAGGGAACCTCCTAATTGATCCTGTGTAAAATTATAATATTCGTATTTTCTTTTATAAAAACTTAAACTCAAACTATATAAACTATCCCATACTCTAGGATTTGTAAAAGAGATATTGTAATTTGTTGATATACTAGAAATATCAAATCCTAAATCTGTACTAATCCCACTTCCAAAAGTATTTTTTTCAGAATAACTAGCATTAAACATTAAACCCTCAAATGAACCATATCCTCCACCTGCTGATATAGTTCCCGTTGGTGCTTCTTTCACAGAGACTAAAAGATTAATTTTATTTTCAGAAATTCTTTGACTTTGAACATCTACTTTTTCAAAAAAACCTGTTCTGCCTAATGCATTTTTTGAATCTTTAAGATCTCTTGCATTGAATTTATCTCCAGGTGCAAGATAAATATATCTACGTATAACTCTATCTTTGGTTGTATGGTTACCAGATATAAGGACATCATTAATAGTAACAGGGGCACCTTCTTGAACTATATAATTAAGATTAATAGTTTTAGTTTTTGCATCTTTGTGCATTTGTGGATTTACTTTTACATAAGCAAAACCATGATTACCTACCTCTTCTTCTAAGTTTTTAATATCTTTACGCATACGCTTAATATTGAAATATTTTCCTTCTTTAAGTGTGAGCATATTCTTTAAATCTTTAACTTTTAGTCCTGCTATTTTTTGTGTAATCGTAATGGTCCCTACACGGTATCGTACACCTTCTTTTATTTTATAATCTACTTCTGCCTTATATGAGCCAAAATCCACACGCATCAATGGTTTACTTACTTCTGCATCTAGGTAACCATGCTTCATATACACATTTTTTACCCTATGTGCATCATAACCTAACTGATCTATTTTTGCTTCTCCAGAATGTAAAAATGGCATCCATCCTAAAAAATCTTCCTCTTGGTTGGCAAGGTCAAATTCAAGATCGCTTTGTGATAATTTTGATGCACCGATAAAATTCATTTTTGTGATTTTTATTTTTTCACCTTTATTTACATCAAATATAACAGATACGCTATTTTTTCCTACTTCTTGTGTCGTTACTTCTACAACTGTGTCATAATACCCTTGTGTTTCAAGACCTGCAATAAGTCTTTCTTTTGCACGTTTTACACGTCGTGTATCATAGAGGTCACCTTTTTTAAGCCCCGTACTACCTAAAAGTTTCTCTCCATCATTTCCTGTACCATACCCTTTGATTTGTATGTTCGAAATAGCCACTTTTTCTTTGAAATGATAAATAAGTGTACCACCACGTTTATCTACCCATACATCTTTAAAATAACCCTGCTCAAAAAAGTTTTTAATAGATTGATTAATCTTATCAGCATCCATAGTATCACCCACATGAATATCTGCTATTTCAAGTGCTGCTGAAGAGGATAATTGTGCAAGACCTTCAAATTTAATGTGTGTTATTTTTTGTGCTAAAAGCAATGATCCAAGTAAGATCCATGTCAATAGTAGTTTTTTTGTCATTATTAAGAAGCCTTATTTATTTTTACTAGTCAATAGTTTATCTTTTTTAATATAAGAAGTTCATAAAAAATCATGCTATAATTCTTCAATATTATCGGTTTTTCAGGAGTAAATAATGCAGAGACAACGCATAGGTATTATCGGTCTGGGGCTCATGGGAGGATCCCTTAGCCTTGCACTTAAAAAAACTTCTAAAGATTTCTATTTTTTAGGGCTAGACCATAATGAAAGACATTGTAAAGAAGCCCTCTCTTTAGGTCTCGTCGATGAAATCGTATATAACCTTGATGAAATTAAATCTTGTGATATTATCATCCTTACTATTCCTGTTGATGGCATTATAGCTATTACACAAAACCTACATCCCCTTAAGTCCAATTGTACTGTTATAGATTTAGGAAGTACTAAAGAAAAAATTTCACTTAATATTCCTAAAGAGATACGTCAAAATTTTGTCACCGCACACCCTATGACAGGTACAGAAAAGTTTGGTCCAAGTGCAGCTATTCTTACACTCTATCAAAATAAAATTGTTGTGCTTTGTGATATACAAAAAAGTGGTGAGTATCAACAAAATGTTGCAAAGGAACTTTTTACGACTATTGGTATGAACTTGATTTATATGGATGCAACAGAGCATGATAGACATGCAGCATTTATCTCGCATATGCCCCATGCAGTCTCATATGCACTTGCAAATTCAGTCATACAACAAGAAGCATCAACAAGTATTGTTGCACTTGCTGCTGGTGGATTTAAAGACATGAGCCGTATCGCTAAATCAAGCCCAGATATGTGGGAAGATATTTTTAGACAAAACAAAACAAATTTACTAGAAGCCATCTATTCATTTGAAAGTGAACTCAAGAAATGCCGTAAAATGGTGGAGAATGAAGAGTGGCATACCCTTAACCAATGGATGAAAGATGCAAATACTCTCCATGATATTTTAGATTAAAAATTTACTTATAATCGATATCTAAATGTTACAATAACCGTAGCTTTTTTGGCTATTGTTTTTAAAATAACTTCTTTTAACTCCACTTTCTCTTCTTTACTCAAAATACCTGTACTAATAACTTCACAATGTATTTCATCTATTTTTGCACGATGAATTAACTCGATATGTGTGAGTTTTACATCATGTTCTCCTACATTAAATGCTATATTTGAAAGTTTCTTTTGTATATGTATATCTTCTGCCATCTTTGTAAAAGAAGCATAAAGTGGTATCGCGACTAGTGCCACTATGACTAGCCATATAGTTATCCCTTTTTTGGCTAAATGCAAAGGTGAATATCCAAGCATTGCAAAAGTAAATGCCCCAGCAAATACAATACCGACAAGGTTCGTAATAAAAAGTAAAAATGAAGTTAGAAACATAGACCAATCTCCCCAACCCATGCCAATACCAGCCACAGCAATAGGTGGCACCAATGCCACTGCAATCGCCACCCCAGCAAGAGATCCTAATATTTTTTCATTGCTTTTAGCATAAGCAGCAGCTGCCCCAGAAACAATGGCTACAAATAAATCTAGTATCGTAGGACTTAACCTGCCTGCCATTTCACTCGTAAGACGTTCTATTGGTATCACCATTGCTATAACTGCGGCCATCAAAAGTACAGAAAGTACACCTATTGCAATAGTCTTTGCACCATTCATCTCTAATGCTTCATCTTGTCTCAATACTCCCATTGAAAGGCTCACAATTGGCTGCATAAGGGGTGCTAAAAGCATCGCACCAATAATCACAGAAGCAGAGTTAATAAAGAGTCCAAAAGTGGCTATCATCGTTGCGAGTACAAGTAATACCATAAAGGTTTGACTTACCCTACTCTCTTCTCTTAAATTGGTAAATAATGTGGCATACTGTTCTTTACTTGCATGTGTAAAAAAAGGTATCACTTCACTCAAATAGTTTGCACTCTCTTCATCTGAAGGGAGGTGATCTATTTTAATACTATCTTTACCATGACTTTGTACATTTTGATTCTCCCAAAATGCTTCACCTACACTTAATGCTAAAGCTTTCTCTTTCACTTCTAATTCAATTGGGGTTATCTGCTTTTTAGTAGAATCAATAAGCACTTCCATCTCTATTTTACTTTCAATAGTCACTTTAGAGCTAGATATGTACCCTACAGATTTTGGTAGATTTTTAGGTGTATGGTATGACACCAAAGACTTAAATAAATACCCCATATATTGGATAACAGAAGTAGGTGCAAGTATGACTATAGAAAGTTTTCCATCATTGACTGAAAGCTGAGAACGTATAAGTTTGGATGCAAAAGTATTGTTATTATATTCTAAGCCTACCAATCCTACGGCAGATAGATTAAATGTGTTCTCTTTGGCATCGGTGAGTGTAATATGCCTATGTTTAAGAGACTTTACCCGTTTTAAAGTACGCCAAAATAGTTTTACTCTATCAAAATAGCTTTTCCCCTGAAGTGTAGAGTCAAAACTATCTAAAGGAGGAGCATTCCCCACTACCACTTCTTGTAAAACAATCTCTCCATTACAGTAAAGTACATCTACTTTTTTTTCACTTATGGTGAGTGCTTGTTTTACAGCGTCTTCTACTTTATATGTCAGTGAAAATGTCTTTATTAACTCTTTTTGATCTTTACTTGCGATGATACCCAGAGGTATATCACTCTGATAGGCAATACCCATCAGAAGTTTAATCTCATCTAGGCACCCAGTGACTAAAAATTGTGATGCCTTAGTGATATCTAATTCACTTATTTTAGAAAAAGGAAGGTATGCTACCTTTTCATTGTCTAAATGCGTCTTGCACTCTTGTATAAACTCTTTTTTTTCATCTGCATATATATAATAAATCATAGAGATATTGTAGCTGTTTTATCTAAACCTCTCCAACATCTCTTTGAGTTCTTTTTTATCTATAACTATAGATTTATCACCATTTTTCTTCGCATAAAGTTTACGTACCATCTCTTCTACTTCCTTACTCTCCCCTATATGCCCATAAAGTATTTTTAAGGCATCACTGTCTTTATAATATTTTGCTTTACCTTTAAACAGTTTTGGTAAAAACTGGACAAAATACATAGTTAAAATACCCAATATAAATGCCAGTGCTAACATCCACCATGCAGTAGTATTTACCTCTACTTCTTTAGTTATTATTTCAGGTTCTTTTGTTGATTCTAATTTTGAAGTAGTCAATGCATTAGCTTGCATAGCCATAGGCACTTGTTGGCTTCCCTCTACTTTGATATCATACCCTTTCACTTCTACTGACTTTTTTTCTTTAGTCTTAGGGTTGTAAACACTTAACTCTCGTGTGGGTATTATAAAATCTGCATCGGAAATAAATGCAAAACTTTTAATATAAGTACTATAGATCTGACCATCTACAATTTTTGTTTCAGTTTTAGCTTCATCACTATAGACAGTTACCCCATCTATCTGATACTCAGGAAATTCAAACCCTTCTAAGCTTCCTTTTCCCTCTATCTTTAAAGTAAAATTTACTGGTTTATTTTTTTTGACTTCTTTTTTGTCAATACTTGTATCAATAGTAAAATCTCCTATTAAATCTGACTCTTCATCTAAAGGAATAACTTCTATTGTAAGACTATTGGACATAGTCTGCATCCATTTTGTGGCATAACTGAGACCGAAGATGTCTCTTCTACTTCTATCGGGTAACCCTATTTTTGCCTGTGCTGGGGCTATAGTAAAGTTACCTTCTTTTTGAGGGGTGACTATATACATTATTTCTTGTATTTGGTAATTACCTTTTGTATATGTTTTTTGTTCAGAGACATTTGTTGTGATGAAGTCAGATATATTTGGAGCTGAATACTGTACATCTTGTGATAACCTTATACCCTCTTTTAATGCAAAATATACAGTTATAATAAATGGCTCTCCCATCATTACTTTTATTTTACTAGCCTGCATTCGTAAAGAAAAAATTTCATCACCTTGTAAACTAACATTATGAGAATTGACAACCTTTATGTCAATAGCTTGTGTATGATAATCTTTCCCCCCTATATTTATTGTATATGCTGGGATAGTCATATTTTCTTCAGGTATGAATTGTATGATTTTTGTCACACTTTGCTCACTACTCATATTTCCATTTATAATACTTAAGTTTCTACTTTTACTCGTTGAAGTTCCAACGACTGGTGTATCTCCTACCTTTTGAATGTCCGTAAAAATAGCATTATCACCAATGGCTTTAATCCGTAATGTGACAGGATTTCCTTTAACAACTTCTATAGAATCTACCATTGCTTTTACACTCGCAGCATACACAAATCCAAAACTTAAAAATATAACTATACACAATACTCTACCAAGGTTTAACATTATCACTCCTTTTTACTTTTTTACCGTCACCCATTTGATACATCATAGTAGGTGTTTTTCCTTTTTGCATCTTTTTCATAAGACGTTTTAATTCTTGGGCTTGAATCTTCTCTTCTTTGCTCATTTTTTGTTTTTCTTTTGAAGAAGCGGAAGATTTATCACCTTTTTTGTCTTTAGGTTTTTTATCTTTCTGTTTACTTTCATTTTTCTTTTTTTCACCTTTTTTTTGCTTCTCATCTTTTTTCTTATCTTGCTCTTTGTTCTCTTTGTTTTTTTCGTCTTTTTTATCTTTATTTTTCTTATCGTCTTTCTTTTTTTGTTCTTGTTTCTTTTTGTCATCTTTCTTTTGCTTATTTTCTTTTTTCTTATCTTGGTCTTTGTTCTCTTTATTTTTTTCGTCTTTTTTATCTTTATTTTTCTTATCGTCTTTCTTTTTTTGTTCGTCTTTTTTCTTCTGCTCTTCTTTTTGCTTTTGTTTTTTTGCAAGTTCTAAATTATGTTTTGTATCTTCATCTTCTTTTATTTTAAGTGCTTTTTCATAATTCTCAATGGCTTTATCTAATTCTTTTTTTTGAAAATAACTATTGCCAATATTGTGTAGTTTTTTGGCTTCATCAATACCTTTTGCTTTTTTATATGCCTCTATTGCTTCATCATACCTTTTATTCTTATACAATGCATTACCAATGTTATACTCTTTTTGAGGACTTTTACTTTCTAAAGTATTTAAAAGTACAGCACTCTTCCCATACTCTTTAGCTTCATACGCTTTAGTTGCTTTTTCTATGGTTTTAAAATCAGTCAACCCTGCATAAAGTAAAGCATGTGTGCTTAGTAACATGAAAATTATTTTATTCATACTTCTCTCCTTTTAGGTAGTGAAGAAAATGCAATAAGTAAGAACAATAAAGCAAGCCCCAAAGGATAGTAAAAATACTCCACACGCTCTTTAACTGTTACTTCACCTTGTTGCTGATTTTTATATTTATTTTTAATAATAGCGACCAACTTAGTGATGTCTTCCTTACCTGTACTCGCTATAACATAGTCACCACCATTTCTTTTTGCCACTTCACCTAAGGCATCATGACGCTGTGTTATAGCAATGGTACCTTCTTTTGTCGTTAAAGGGTTTCCATTTTCATCTATAACAGGGGCACCTTTTTGTGTACCTATAAGTACTACATAGAGGTCTATATTATTTTCTTTTAAGATATCTTTAAAACCACTGATGGCTTCTTCATCTCCTCCATCAGAAAATAGCACAAGAATTTTTGGTGTTTTCTTCTCTAAAAGTGCTGCTACTTGTTCACCTAGTGCCAAAAAGTCTGTTGACCCCATGGAAATATAAGAATCATCTACACCCGCTACCATCATTTTAAGTGTCTCTTTGTCAGTAGTGAAAGGTGCTAAAACAAAAGGACTATAGGCAAATGCCACTACACCTATCTCATCTGCTGGCATAGCATCAAAAAGTACTTCCATTTTCTTTTTTGCAAATTCTAGACGATTTGGATACACATCTTTACTTCGCATAGAACCAGAAATATCAAAAGCAGTAAGCAAAGTAAGTCCTTGTACTTCTACTTTCTTATCCCCTTTTTCTATCACTGGGCGTGCCATAGCCACTATCATCAAAAACAGTGCTATAAACATAAGTATATTACGTACAACCATAGGCATACTCTCATCTGCAGCAGAAAGTCGTTTAAGTACTTTTTCATCAAAGACGCGAGAGAGTCTCTCTTTGTTGGTACTAATCAAAAAGGCAAAGAGTACAAAAGGCACTATCATTGCCCAAAAAAACTGAGGATTTACAAAACTCATCTATATCCCCCTTGAATTTCTAAAATAAATAAACAATAACAATGACAAAATAGCTATAAACAAAGGATATGTATACAAGTACGTATGCTGTACTACTTTTTTATCATCTATCTTTGTGGCTTCGAGTTTGTCTATTTCTTCATAGATCTTTTCTAAGGTGCTTGCATCACGTGCACCATATGCTTCCCCATGCCCAGCATCTGCTAGTGCTTTAAGATAAGCACCATTATAGTCACGTGCATCACCTATCCCTATAGTATAAAGCTTTATATCACGTTTGGCTATAAGGTTCTTCACATCTTCAAAAGGAATTTTAGACATATTATCTACACCATCAGTAAGCAATATGGCTATTTTAGACTTTGCCTTACTTTTTGAAAGTAAGTTATACGCCTGAACTATGGCATCATTTATCGCTGTACGTTTCCCCGCTACTCCCATTTTTTGCATACGTGTAATATCTGTTAAAAATTTCTTTTCAAATGTTAAAGGTGAAGCAATAAAAGCAATATCAGCAAAAGTTACCATGCCTATACGGTCATTTTCACGTTTTTGTATAAAGTCTCCTACCACCTCTTTGACCACATCAAATTTATTACGCCATAAATCCTGAGGATCAAACCCACGTTGACGCATAGAATCACTAGAATCCATAATCAGCACAATATCACGTCCCTCTTTTTTTGTATTTGAAAAAGATTTTGTTATGACAGGAGAAGCCAAGGCAATCACAGCTGAGAGTATACCCAGCCATTTGAGTACATCAATCCAAGAAAAAATTTGTACATTTTTTTTCATCAATACATTTACATGAGGGAAAAAAATAGCACGACTACGCTCTTTACAGAACTTAGCACACACAATGAATGCCAATATCAATACCAACATATATGGATATTCAAAATTAAATCCGTTCATCTGCTACCTGCACATATAAATTAAATTGTTTTTTTGTCTCTTCGTCTATTTTGTCTACTTCTTTTTTATATTTATATTTTTCTAACATAGGTTCAAGCTGAGAAAATAACTCTTTTTTTCTCTCATCTGTTGCCAATAGTCTTGCATAATGTGTAGCATCATATGCTGATTTTTTACTCTCTTTCCAGTCTATATTTTTTAATGCCTGAAGGTAGCCTTTAGCAAGATTTATCTTCCTATTTTCCCACACTCTTTTAAGTATAAAAAATATAATACCAAACACTAATAACCAAACAAAAATAATAAGTCCCCAATAGATGTAATATGAGCTATCTGGTATCTCTAACAATGGTTTGATATCACGTAATTGTGCTGTTAAATTTTCTTCATTCATCTCTATTTCCTTAACGCATGGCTTTCATTAGTTTTATAGTTGGTTCTTCATGTGTATAAATTTTTGTAAAACGTACACCCTGCTTTTTAAACTGCTTATAAAGCTTTTCATCATTCTCATGGAGTGCTCTTTTATAATTTTTAAAAGTACCTGCATCAATATCACCTTCAAAACTCTGTTTCGTTTCCATATCTATAAGCCTAAGATAACCAAGTTCACTTGGATTTTCCTCAAACTTATCTCGTACTATGACAGCAAAAACATCATGTTTTTTAGCCAATAATTTTAAGTCTATTTCTCCCACAAAATCAGAAATGATAAAAAGTAATGCTTTCTTTTTAAGTCTGCTAATTAATGTTTCTACCAAAGCCTTATAATTTGCCTCTTTTCCTAAAGAAATAAACTCTGTTACATCTTCTACTGCTTTATGTACCGAAAAAATCTTTTTACTTGCTTTTGAAAAACTATACATTTTGTCTGCATAAATCATATGAGAAAATAAATCTGCATTTTTCACTGCTGAAAAACCTAAAGTGGCTACAACTTCAGCCATAATGTCAGACTTTTGTTTCACTGTCCCAAAGTAAGTTGACCCCGAAAGCATAGAAACCACTACTACATTTAACTCACGTTCCTCTTTATAGACCTTCACAAAAGGTTTACCTAGTTTTGCAGTGGTCTTCCAATCAATCTTACGAATGTCATCACCATACACATACTCACGAAGTTCTGCAAATTCAAATCCCTCACCTTGAAAAAGTGAAGCATTGTTTCCAAGCATATCTCCATAAACTTGTTTTTTGGTTTTTAAAATGATTTTTTTTACTTCTTTATTCATTTTACCTCTCGTAGGTGTTGTAATATTACAACACCTTTTATTTTTTTATTTGGTGTTGTCAAGGGACAACACCCTACAATTTTTCTATGGAATCGGTACAGCCGAAAGAATTTTTTCTATAATCTCATCGGTAGTCATATCTTCAGCCTGTGCTTCATAAGAGAGTATAATACGATGACGCAATATTTCTTTGGCAATATACGCTATTTCCAATGGTGAGACATAATCTTGTCCCTTTAAGTATGCGATGGCACGACTCGCCTTATACATATCTATACTTGCTCTTGGGCTCGCCCCAAATTCTATATAGGCTTCAAGTTCTTCTAAACCATAGGCTTTAGGATCACGAGTAGCAGAAACAAGTTCTATGATGTACTTTTCTATCTCTTCATCTATATGTACCGCCAAAGCCTCTTCTCTTATCTTATTAAGGTCTTCTAGCGTAGCTACTTGTTCTATGGTTCCAAAACTATTGTTTGCTACACGACGAGCGATTTCAAGTTCTTCTTCTTTGGTGTTATAACCCACAACCAGTTTCATCATAAACCTGTCTAATTGTGCTTCTGGAAGCTCATATGCTCCTTCTTGCTCTACAGGGTTTTGTGTTGCCATTACTAGAAATGGCAAGTCTATTTTAAATGTCTCATCCCCTATAGTAACCTGACGCTCTTGCATCACTTCAAGAAGGGCTGATTGTACTTTAGCAGGTGCTCTATTTATTTCATCTGCTAATAATAAATTTGTAAATATAGGCCCCTGTTTTATTTTAAAGGTATTGTTAGAGGGGTCATAAATTTCAGTTCCTATAATATCTGAGGGAAGTAAATCTGGGGTAAATTGTACACGTTTAAAGTCAAGACCTAATGTCTTAGCTAATGCATTGACTGCAGTGGTCTTTGCAAGTCCTGGCACACCCTCAAGTAATATATGTCCTCGACAAAGAAGCCCTGCTAACAGACCTTCAACCATTTTATCTTGCCCTACAAGGACTTTAGATATTTCTGTTTTTATATTTGTAATAATTTGATTTTGTTGGCTCAAGTCTTTCTCCTAAATTAAGTGATTAGGAGAATTTTACTTGATTGAAGTTAATAGAAGTTTAATATATTAAAAGTCGTAAGTAACCCCAAGAGTAAAACTATCTACCTTAGAGGCATACTTACCTTCAGGCTTTGTAGTTTCTTTGTCTATATATCTTACTGCATCGATAAAAACTGACCAATTATCACTAAAGTCATAGTCTAAACCTGCACCAAAACTAAAGTCGCTTTGTGTGGTCGTATCATTGCTAATACCATTAAATGCCACTTCATTCTCAAAGCTTATTTTACTCTGTGCATATCCAGCAAGTCCATAGACTGTAACTGTATCATTTATTGGATATTGTGGTTTAAGGTACAGTCCCATACTATAGTCATGTCCTAACTGATCTGATTCACTTATACCATACGTTCCTCTAGCTTCTACACCTAAGTACTTCATAAAGTTATACCCTAATTTTACAACGGCACTATAGGCTGTATCTGGTCCATACAGATAGCTACTTATGCTATCTATCCCTATACCTCCACCTATATAAAAGTTAGAAGAAGTTGGTGTTAACATTGTGGGTACGACAGCTACAGGTACATCTTGAGGTACAATATTTTTACCCCCTCCTGCATAGAGTGAACTACCAAGCAATAATACTGCTAGGCTACATTTAATTGTTCTTTTCATGATTTTTCTCCTGCTACAGGTTGCTTGAGGACTGCTTGTCCTTGTAATGTACATACATACTCTTCCGAATTTTGATAATGCCATACTCTTAGTTGTGTATTCTCTGTCAATGGTCTTACGATACCACCTTGTTTTACAAGTGTTGCATCTTCTATATTACATCTATATTTACCGCTATTAGCATCAAGTGGTCCATGAGAGATTTCTACTTCACTTCCATGGTCTATCCCCCAGTTCTCACCTGAACCACCACACCCAATGAGTGTAAAAGCGGTCACTGTTACTAGAGCAAATGTTTTTGCCTGTTTAGCTATTCTCTTTTTCATTATCTCTCTCCAAATGTTGTTGCTTCTTTTAGTTCAGCATCTATAATGATGACCATACCACCTTTTTCTGTTGTTTTTTCCAAACGTACCGATGTCCCTGGTACAAATTTAATTCTTTGTCCATCAAAGATTGTTGCATCTGCTAATCCATTACAATGGATATCACTATATTCATATCCTGTTTCTACCTCACCTTTTTCCTTAAAGAGTGTAATAAATGCTGCATAGCTTTGTGTATCACACCCTGAAGGAGCTTCTGGTATCACCGCAGGTGCTGGTGTCCCTGTTGGTGTGGAAACATTTAATTTTATATCTCCGTTACTTGTCTCTTCTTTATTTACATTCAGTGTGCCACTAATATCAATCTTTGTTCTATTTTTTTGAGGTGTATTTTCATCTCCATAGATATATTTTACCCCACCTTCATTATCTACTTCTTCTTCGTACCATCTTGTGAAATTACGATACTCATCAGGTGAAGTATTGCCGGCAATATCTGTAGCAGAGACTTTTACATCTCCGCTTTGATCTTGAGCTTGTGTGCTTGTGGCTGTATAGCTCCCTTGGCTATCTGCTGTAACACTTACAACTTCTCCATTAGGGTATGTTACTGTAACTGTGGCTCCTGGCTCTGTTTTTCCTTTTATAGTTACTGTACTATTGTTTTCTGGTATCACTTGATCAATAGTTAGGTTAGCTGGTGGTGTGGTGTCTACAGTTACTGTACTCTTAGGGCTTGGTACATTTACATTCCCAGATGGGTCTGTTGCTTTGACTGTAATATCATGTAAACCATCATCTATTGGATTTTCTGATGTAATACTATACTTTCCATCTGTACATGTGGCTGTTGGTGTAATATCTTTACCATCTACTTGTGCGGTAATCACATCATCACTTGTACATTCACCTGTGATTGCAGGTTTATTATTGCTGGTTAACGGTGCACCTATTACTTTTGGTGGCGTCAATGCTGTTGGTGCTGTAGTATCTAGTATAGATGTATCACTACCTTTAGCTCCTGTATTCCCTGCTTTATCTGTCAAGGTCACCTCTGCTGTCAATGTTCCAGTTTCTGGAATATTGGCTATAAC
>Ga0256834_1000206_pt1 | contig 42171 bp, 35 predicted proteins | sample 4281140metaG_FD_190536 | JGI IMG/M metagenome (GOLD analysis project Ga0256834, IMG submission 190536) | Hydrothermal vent microbial communities from East Pacific Rise, Pacific Ocean - 4281-140 | ecosystem: Environmental > Aquatic > Marine > Hydrothermal vents | place: Pacific Ocean: East...
GAGGCGATTTTAAGGTTATAGATCTAAAAAATCAGTTATTTATTGATGAAAAAATTCTTCCCAGACTCTTTTTTAAGGGGTCTGGAAAGTCGGTATTATAGCATATCGAAGTGGAAAAGGGTGCTATAACTCTCTATCAAGTAGGTCTAAAACTGTATCCATTATAGCATATCGAAGTGGAAAAGGGTGCTATAACCCTGAATAGGAAGTACCTCTTACTATTTCAATTATAGCATATCGAAGTGGAAAAGGGTGCTATGAATTTTACCAAATATCATAGATATTCTGAGTAACTAAACAGGAAAAGAGATTACTAATACTTTATTATATAAACCACACTTTACAAAAACATAAAATTATTGTAAAATACACTTAATAAAATAAAAAAGGTTTTGTATGATAGATTTTACACGATTTTTTGAGGAGCAACAGCGACTTCTTAATAACATAAACTTAACACATAAACGCTATTTATATGAACAGATAAATTGGTCTACAAGATGTATGCTTATAGTGGGACAAAGAGGAGTTGGTAAGACAACTTTGATGTTGCAACATCTTCGGCAAACCTATATTAACAATCCAAAAGCACTTTATATCTCAGTGGACAATCCTTATTTTGAAAATATATCACTTTATGAGTTTGCTATAGAGTTTGAAAAATTTGGAGGAGAGGTACTGTATGTTGATGAGATACACAAATATAAAAAGTGGTCAACACATATAAAAAGCATCTATGATTCTAGCTCTTTAAAACTCATCATCTCTGGCTCATCGATGATACAGATACATACACAAGAGGCAGATTTAAGCAGAAGGGTAATGCTTTATAGATTGGCAAATCTCTCTTTTAGGGAGTATTTAAAATTTAAAGATATAGCCGATTTTTCGGCATATAGTATAGATGAGTTGTTTGAAAAACATATAAATATTGCAAGTCATATTGCACAAAACATCAAGCCTCTTGAGCATTTTAAAGAGTATTTAATATATGGTTGTTACCCATTTATGCTTGAAAATAGTGAAAATTATAACCATCAGCTTATTGGTATCATTAATCAAATATTAGAAGTTGATATGCCTTATTCAACCAATATCAAACATTCCCAAATAGATAAGATAAAAAAATTGATTTATCTACTTAGTACTTCGGTTCCACTCAAACCAAATATCTCTAAATTAGCCTCTGCTATAGAAGTATCCCGTCCAACATTGATGGAGTATATCTACTATTTGGAGTTAGGAAGTTTGCTAAATTGTGTCAACCAAAAAGCTAGAGGTTATGGCATGCTAAATAAACCAGATAAACTCTACCTATACAATACAAACCTTATGAATACCATCTCACAAAATGCAGACAAAGGAACCCAAAGAGAGACATTTTTTTTAAATCAGATAAAAAGCTCTCTCTATAACAAATCTCAACTAATAGATGAAAATGTACTTTTACCCACACAAGGAGATTTTAAAATCCTAAACAGATATACTATAGAGATAGGCGGAAAAAATAAAAGTTTCAAACAGATAAAAGATACTAAAAATGCTTTTGTGGTTGCAGATGATATAGAGGTTGGATTTGGAAACAAAATACCACTTTGGCTTTTTGGGATGTTGTACTAATGGGCGGGGCTTAGATGTTTTTTTTACACACGAAAATAATATTTCGTGTGTAATTTATCTTTTTTTACTCTACTTCAGCATCGATAACATCATCGTCATCTTTTTTCTTTTTCTTAGACTCAGAACTCTCACCACCGCCTTCATCTTTTTTATACATAGCTTCTGCTAGTTTGTGGCTAACTTCTGTTAATGCTTTGACTTTTTCATCAATTTGCTCTTTTGTAGCATTTTCATCTTTTAAAGTCTCTTTTAGCTCATTTACAGCACTCTCAATCTTCTCTTTATCTTCTGCTTCGATTTTTTCACCCATCTCATTTAGAGATTTTTCTGTTTGATGTACAAGTGAGTCAGCTTGATTTCTAGTCTCAACTCCCTCTTTTCTTTTTGCATCTGCATCTTTGTTTGCTTCTGCATCTTGTACCATTTTTTCAATCTCTTCATCACTTAACCCTGAGCTTCCAGTAACTTTAATCTCTTGTTGTTTTCCACTCGCTTTATCTTGTGCAGAAACTGTTAAGACACCATTTGCATCTATATCAAATGTTACTTCAATTTGTGGCACACCTCTTGGGCTTGGAGGAATTCCTTCAAGATTGAATTGTCCTAAAGATTTATTATCTCGTGCGAACTCTCTCTCACCTTGAACAACATGGATTGTAACTGCTGGTTGATTATCTTCGGCAGTTGAGAAAGTCTGCTGTTTTTTTACAGGTATTGTTGTACCTTTATCAATTACTCTAGTTAAAACTCCTCCAAGAGTCTCAATTCCAAGAGATAAAGGTGTAACATCAAGTAAAAGTACATCTTTAACATCACCTTTTATAACCGCCCCCTGAATAGCAGCACCAATAGCAACAACTTCATCAGGATTTACAGATTTGTTAAGCTCTTTTCCAAAAAATGCTTTTACTTTCTCTCCAACCATTGGAACACGAGTTGAACCACCAACCATAACAATCTCTTTTATATCAGAAACAGCTACTCCAGAATCTTTGATAACTGAATCAATAGTACGAATAGTCTCCTCAACCAAATCCTCTATCAATGACTCAAACTTAGCTCTTGTTAACTTTTTAACAAGATGTTTAGGACCACTCGCATCTGCTGTTATAAATGGTAAATTTATCTCTGTTTCAGTTGCTGATGAAAGCTCTTTTTTTGCATTTTCAGCAGACTCTTTAAGTCTTTGCAAAGCCATAACATCACCTTTTAAGTCGATACCACTATCACTCTTAAACTCATCAACTAACCAGTCAATTAATCTATTGTCAAAGTCATCTCCACCTAAAAATGCATTTCCGCCAGTTGCTAAAACTTCAACAACATTATCTCCAGTCTCTAACACAGTAACATCAAATGTACCACCACCCAAATCATATACAACAATCTGCTCTGCCTCTTTTTTATCTAACCCATAAGCTAGAGCTGCTGAAGTTGGCTCATTTATAATTCTTAAAACATTTAAACCAGCAATTGTTCCAGCCTCTTGTGTAGCTTTTCTTTGAGAATCGTTAAAGTATGCAGGCACAGTTATAACCGCATCTGTAACACTTTCACCTAAAAATGCTTCAGCATCCTCTTTTAGTTTGATTAAAACTTTTGCACTTATCTCTTGTGGAGTATAGGTTTTACCATCTACCTCAATTGCACAAGCTCCATTTCTATCTACTACATGGTAAGGAAGTCTCTTTTTGGCTTCTTCTGCTGCATCTTCACTACACATTAGTCCCATAATTCTTTTTATTGAGTAGATTGTCTTCTCTGGGTTTGTTACAGCTTGTCTTTTCGCAGGATCTCCTACTAAAATCTCTCCTTTATCTGTAAAAGCTACAATTGAAGGAGTTGTGTTTTTCCCCTCTTTATTTGTAACTACTTTACTCTCACCTCTCTCATATACGGCGACACAAGAGTTTGTTGTTCCTAAATCTATTCCTATTACTTTTGACATTTTCTCTCCTAAATTTAATTTTTTTATTTTGCTATTGAAACCATCGCTGGTCTTAAAATTCTATCTTTTATTTTGTAGCCTTTTTGAAAAACTTGTACAATCGTACCCTCTTTTTCATCACTATCTACTTTCATAACAGCTTCATGAAAATTTGGGTCAAACTCATTTTCAATGCTTACAAGTTCAATTCCGTGTTTTTGAAAAATCTTTTTAAACTGTTCAACTGTTAAGTCAATTCCCTCTTTAATTTTTGTAGCATCAAGCTCACTATCATCATTCATCATAGCATTTGCACTATCTAGTGAATCTATAACAGATAAAAGATCTCTAGCAAACCCTTCATGTGAATAGGCTATTGATTGAGTTTTCTCTTTTTCTAACCGCTTTTTAATATTTTCAAACTCAGCCAAATCTCTAAGCCTCAAATCTTCAAGCTCTGCAATCCTTGCTTCAAGCTCTTCTTTCAAATTGGTCTCTTCTAAGACTTCAACTTGCTCTTCAAGCTCACTCTCATCTTGAAGCTCTACCTCTTGTTCAACTTTTTTATCTTCTTTTTCGCTCAAATTGTCCTCCTTGTCTATCTATACATTTTAGTAAAATACAAATAGTTGATGACATTATACAACTTTAGTCTATCTTTGTCAAGTATAGGCTTAGGAATTTTTCTTAATATACTTTAGTGTGTATGGCTAAGGGTGTTTAAATTGTAATTTTATCAATAACAATTTTTTGCTACAATAACATTATAAACATAGGAGATATCATCATGAAGTACCACATATTAACAGATAAAAACATAAACACTTTTTTACAAAATATACCAAAAATAAGAGAGTATTTTGATGATAAAGTATTAATCTCCAAAGAGATAGGAGATGGTAATTTAAACTTTGTGTTTTTGGTACAGAGTGAAAAAAATCCTAAAAAAGCCCTTATCTTAAAACAGGCTGTTCCATATCTTCGTTGTGCTGGTGAATCGTTTGCTCTTTCAAGAGATAGAATGAGTTTTGAGATAAGGGCATTAAGAAGTTATGAAAAATTTACACCTTCATTTGTCCCTAAAATTTACCATAGTGATGAAGAGATGAGTTTAGTTGTGATGGAGTATTTGGGGGAGCATATTATCTTTCGAAAAGCTCTTATGGAGTGTAGGTATTATGAGAATTTTTGTGAACATATCTCCACATTTTTGGCTTACAATCTTTTTTATACCTCCTCTTTGCATCTTGAAAGTTGTGAAAAACGACAGATGATGGATAGTTTTAATAAAAACAGAGAACTTTGCAAACTTAGTGAAGATTTTGTTTTTACTTTTGCTTATATGGAGCATGAAACAAATGTCATAGATGCAAATGCTTTAAAAGATGCAAAAGAGCTTTTTTCAAAAATGGAGTTTAGAAAAAATGTTTTAAAGTTAAAATATATTTTTATGACCAAATCAGATGCACTTCTTCACGGAGATTTGCATACTGGCTCTATTATGGTAAATGAAAAAGAGAGTTTTGTAATTGACCCTGAGTTTGCATTTTTTGGACCTTTTGGTTTTGATATAGGGGCATTAATAGCAAATCTTATAAACTCTTATATTTCACATCTTTATGAGAATGAAGATGAAAAATATAGGGAGTGGATTTTAAAAACTATTGAGGAGATTTATGAGAAGTTTGAGTTAAAGTTTTTATCTCTTTGGGATAATCAAAAAGAGAGCTCACTTATAGTTTCAAACTTTATAGATGAAAAGACACTTCTTTTATATAAAAAAGATTTTATGCAAGATATATTTTCTCAAAGCATAGGATTTGCAGGATGCAAAATGGCAAGAAGGGTTTTTGGCATAGCAGGAGTGGAAGAGATACGAGGTATGAAAGATTTAGAAAAAAGAGCAGATGCAAATAAAAAAGCACTAAAAATTGGGATAAAACTTATAGAAAACTATGAAAATATAAAAAACACAAAAGAGCTTATAAAAATCATAAAGGAGTCTTCTTGAGGGGAAAATATAGAGCATTTTGGCTAGATAAAGATGATAATTTAGTTGTAATTGATCAAAGAGTTTTACCATTTGTAGATGCGACAGTTACAATCACAAATACAGATGAGTGTGTTGGGGCTATAAAAGATATGATAGTTAGAGGAGCTGGAGTTATTGGAAATGTGGCTTCATTTGGAGTTTTTTTAGCAGCAAGAGAGTGCAAAGGAGATATAAAAAAACTTGAAGAAAAAGCAAAACTCATAAGATGCTCAAGACCAACAGCTGTAAATCTTATGTGGGCTGTTGATAGAATGATGAAAAAAGCTAGAAGCTCTAGTGATATGATAATAGAGTTAAAACTTGAAGCTATAAAGATATGTGATGAGGATTGTGAAGCTAGTAAAAAAATAGGAAATTTTGGTGCAGATATATTTGAAAAAATTTTAAAAGAGAGAAACAAAACTAAAATAAGCATCTTAACTCACTGTAATGCTGGTTGGTTAGCAATTGCTGACAATGGTAGTGCTTTAGCTCCAATTTATGAAGCTAAAAGAAGAGGAATTGACATAGAAGTATTTGTAGATGAGACTAGACCTAGAAATCAAGGGGCAAACTTAAGTGCTTGGGAGTTAGAAAAAGCTGGCATAAAACATACAGTTATTGTTGACAATGCAGGAGGGCATCTTATGCAACATCAGATGATAGATATTTGCATAACAGGAGCAGATAGAGTGAGTCGTGGTGGAGATGTGGCAAACAAGATAGGAACTTATCTAAAAGCATTAGCCGCATATGACAATAATATCCCTTTTTATGTGGCTCTTCCCTCATCTACATTTGATTTTGAGATAGTAGATGGAGTTAAAGATATAGAGATTGAGATAAGAGATGAGGATGAGATAAAGTTTATAAGAGGAGTAGATGCAGATGGTAAATACTCTAAACTTCAAATAGTCCAAGATAACTCACCTTGTCTAAATTATGGTTTTGATGTAACTCCATCAAGATTAATAACAGCTCTTATAAGTGAGAGAGGCATCTGTGAAGCTAATCAAAAAGAGATACAAAAGATGTACAAAGATATTTTATGATCGATGGTGTAATAAAATATAATTTTGATTTTAAAAAGTCATCCCCATTAGAAAAATCTCTATATAAAGAGATACACGAGGTTAGAGAGAGACTGTTTGCACTTGGGCAAATTGGTGAAAAAGATGGTATAGGTTATGGAAACATCAGCCAAAGAGTGAGTAAAAAAAGCTTTGTCATAACAGGAACACAAACAGGGGCTTTAAAATCTCTAGATGCAAAGCACTATGCACTTATAGAAGATTATGATGATGAGAAGTTTTTTCTAAAATCAAGCGGAGCTATAAAACCTAGTAGCGAAGCTTTAACTCATGGAACAATTTATAATTTAAGTCCAGATATAAAAGCTGTTATTCATATCCACTCAAAAGCGTTGTGGGATTTTATGCTGGAAAAAGATTATAAAAAAACAGCAGATGTTCTTTATGGTTCAACTTTGATGATCAAAGAAGTAAATAGAATTTATAAAAATGATAATCCTCTAAAGAACCCAAAGTTTGTTATGAGTGGACATGAAGAGGGGATAATTACTTTTGGAGAAGATTTAAAAGATGCGGAATTAACTCTTTATCTGCTTATTTCTGATCTTATCAATAAGATATAAATTACAATTCTTATATAATCTTATTAAAACTTACACGGAGACCTTTTTGGCACTATTAGAGCTTATATCACTCTCAAAAGCTTATGAGAGTAACAAGATTTTACAAGAGATAGATTTTTCTATCGCTTCAAATGAACGAATTGCTGTTATTGGCAAAAATGGCGGAGGGAAATCTACTTTGATGAAGATTTGTCAAGGAGTTTTGGATTTTGATGATGGAAGGCGAATTTTACAACAAAATATCAAGATTGAGATGCTAGCTCAACAGCCTACATTTAAAGAGGGGCTTAGTGTAAGAGATGCAATTTTAGAGGAGTTAAAAGAGCTAAAAAATGCAAAAGATAGATATGATGAGATTAGTTTAGAGTTGCAAAGTAGTTATGAAGATAAAAAGCTTTTACAAGAGCATTCAAAACTTGGTACTTTTTTAGATGTTCATAATGCTTGGAGTTTGGATGATAAGATTGAGAGAGTGCTTCAAGAGTTTAACTTAAAAGAGTATGAAAATAGACCTTTGTCACTTTTGAGTGGAGGGGAGCAAAGAAGAGTTGCATTAGCGGGGCTTTTACTTAAAAAACCTGATATTTTACTTCTTGATGAGCCTACCAATCATCTGGATGTTTACATGGTTGAGTTTTTGGAAAAGATGCTTTTAAAGGGTAAATTTACACTTTTGTTTATCTCTCACGATAGATATTTTTTAGACAATATTGCAACTAGATCTATTGAGATAGAAGATGGAAAAATTCGCTCATTTAAAGGTGGATATAGTGATTATATTGTTGCAAAAGAGGAGATTTTAAGGTCATTAGAGAAGTCTCATAACACACTTTTAAAATATCTAAAACAAGAGGAGCAGTGGCTTAGTCGTGGAGTAAAAGCTAGGCTTAAACGAAATGAGGGACGAAAACAGAGGGTTTTAAATCTAAGAGAAGATGCAAAGAAAAATCCAACAGCGATAAACAAGATGAGGTTAGAGCTACAACGTGAGCAGAAAAACTTTGATGACAGTAAAAATATAAGCCGTAAAAAGATGCTTTTTGAGATTGAAAATATCTCAAAAACTTTAGGAGATAAGCTTCTTATAAAAGAGTTTTCTATGCGGATACTGCAACAAGACAAGATAGCAATTGTTGGTAAAAATGGAGCAGGAAAGTCCACACTTTTACAACTTCTTTTAAATGAGATGAGAGTTGATAGTGGAGTTATTAAAAGTGGAGAGTTTAGTGTTGGGTATTTTGATCAAAAAAGAGTTATGCTTGATGATGATAAAAACTTAATTGATACTTTTTGTCCAGATGGAGGAGATATCATAAATGTTCGTGGGAAAAACATGCATGTTTATGGGTATTTGAAAAATTTTCTTTTTCCAAAAGAGCATCTAGATAAGAAGATAGGACTTTTAAGTGGTGGAGAGAAAAATAGAGTAGCATTAGCTCTTTTGTTCTCTAAAAATTATGATTGTCTCATAATGGATGAGCCTACAAATGATTTAGATATAAACACTATCAATATACTTGAAGAGTATCTGCAGAGTTTTGAGGGAGCTTTGATATTTGTCTCTCATGATAGATATTTTGTTGATAAGATTGCTAAAAAACTTCTCATTTTTAGAGGTTATGGAGAGATTGAGGAGAGTTATCAGAGTTATAGTGAGTATTTGGAGATTGAAAAAGAGTTAAAGGAGCTAGATAATTTTACAAAAGAGGTTAAAAAAAGTGAGATAAAACATGTTACAAATAGAGCTATAAAATTAAGTTATAAAGAGAAAAGTGAGCTTCAAAGCCTCCCTTTGGAGATTGAAAAGTTAGAAAAAGAGATACTAGAGTTAAATACCTGTTTAGAAGATGTGAAGTGTTATGAGAAGATAGGTTTAACAAAACTTAGTGAAAAACTCCAAAAATTAGAATCTTTGTATGAAGAGGTGGTTGATAGATTTTTAGAGCTTGAAGAGAAAGTTGAGATGATAAACAATTTGGTATAATATACAAATAGGAGAATTATATATGAAAGTATTACTTATAAAAGATGTAAAAAGTTTAGGAAAAAAAGGTGAGATTAAAGAGGTAAAAGAGGGTTATGGAAGAAACTTCTTGATAGGAAAAGGGTTTGCTTTAAGTGCGACAAAAGAGGTTATAGAAAATTGGGAGATTGAACAAGCTGATATTTTGAAAAAAGAGAAACAAGAGTTAGCAAGGTTAAAAGAGGTTGAGAAAAGCTTAGGAGAGATTAAGCTAGTGATTAATAAAAAATTAGGTGCAAATGGCTCTTTATATGGTGCTGTAACAAAAGATGAGATAGCCCAGGAGTTGTTAGCACAACATAAAATAGAGATAGATAAAAAGAGCGTAGAGCTTGAAAAAAATGCTATAAAAACAACTGGAAATTATGATATCTCTATAAAGTTAGGTTCAGGCATTCATGCAAAACTTACTTTAGAAATTGTAGGAGAATAGATGTTTCATGCAACTACGATACTTGCAGTAAAGGGAAAAAACAAAGCTGTTATTGGTGGAGATGGGCAGGTTACATTTGGCTCAGCCATACTTAAAAGTAATGCAACAAAGATTAGAAGACTTCACAATGGAAAGATACTTGCAGGATTTGCTGGAAGTACAGCAGATGCATTTAATCTTTTTGATATGTTTGAGGGAATTTTGGAAAATAAAAAGGGTGATCTTTTAAAATCTGTTATAGATTTTTCTAAAGAGTGGCGAAAAGATAAGTATATGAGACAACTTGAAGCTATGATGATAGTTTTAGATACTGAACATATCTATATACTTAGTGGAAATGGAGATGTTGTTGAGCCTGAAGATGGAAGCATTGCTGCTATTGGAAGTGGTGGCAATTTTGCAATATCAGCCGCAAGAGCTTTAGATAGGTTTGCAAATTTGGATGAAGAGAAGTTGATACAAGAGAGTCTGCTAATTGCTAGTGAGCTTTGCATCTATACAAGTGACAATATAAAAACTTATACATTAACAAAAGAGGGAAAGAAGTAGATTATGGATATGACACCAAAAGAGATAGTTGCTTATCTTGATAACTATATAATTGGGCAATATGAAGCCAAAAAAACGATAGGAATTGCTCTAAGAAATAGACACAGAAGAATGCAGTTAGACCCAGCTATGCAAGAGGATATTATGCCTAAAAATATTCTTATGATTGGAACCACTGGGGTTGGAAAAACTGAAATTGCAAGACGGTTAGCTAAGATGATGAATTTACCGTTTGTAAAGGTTGAAGCTAGTAAATATACTGAAGTTGGATTTGTTGGGCGTGATGTTGAGTCAATGGTTCGAGATCTCGTTGCATCTTCTGTCAATCTTGTAAGAAGTGAACATAAAGAGAGAAATATAAGTCAAATAGATGCATATGTGCAGAAAAAAATCATAGAGAAACTCCTCCCACCACTTCCATCGGGGGCTAGTGAGCAGAAAAAAGAGGATTATTTGAAGAGTTATGAGAGGATGAAGAAAAAACTTATTGATGATGAGTTAAATGAGCTTAAGATTGAGATAGAGATTACAAAAGGTTTAGGTGAGATAAATGATGCAACTATGCCTCCTGAGATGATAAAAGTCCAAGAGTCTTTTATGAAGATTTTAAGCTCAAAAAGTGATATAGTTAAAAAAGAGGTTACAGTTAAAGAAGCAAAAGAGGCTTTGAAAGTTGAAGCTAGTGAAAATTTACTAGATTTTGAAGCTATTAAAGCTGAAGCGTTAGATAGGGCTCAACAAGGTGGGATTATCTTTGTAGATGAGATTGATAAAGTTGCAGTGAGTGCAAAAGCACAAAGTCGCCAAGATCCAAGTAAAGAGGGTGTACAAAGAGATCTTCTTCCAATAGTTGAGGGAAGTGAGGTAAATACAAAATATGGTGTCATAAAGACAAATCATGTACTTTTTATCGCAGCTGGAGCATTTCATGTTAGTAAACCAAGTGATCTCATCCCTGAGCTTCAAGGTCGTTTCCCTCTTCGTGTGGAGCTTAGTTCACTCTCAGAAGAGACACTTTACAAAATTTTAACTCAACCTAAAAATTCACTTTTAAGGCAATATGAAGCACTTTTGAAAACTGAAGGAGTTGAGCTTGTGTTTGAAGATGATGCTATAAAAGAGATGGCAAAAACTTCACAAAATGCAAATGAAAAGATGGAGGATATAGGAGCAAGACGGCTTCACACAGTTTTGGAGAGGGTTATTGAGGAGATTAGTTTTACAGCAGATGAAAAAAAAGGTGAGAGAGTTGTTATTGATAAAAAGCTAGTTGTTAGTAAACTTGATCCAATCTCTAATGATGAAGATCTATCAAGATATATTTTATGACAGATAAAAAAGCTGGATTTATTGCCGTTGTAGGTCGTCCAAATGCGGGAAAAAGCTCACTTTTGAATTTTTTTGTAAATGAGAATATCACAATGGTCTCTCACAAAGCAAATGCTACAAGAAAAAGATCAGATGTGATTGTTATGCATGAAGATAATCAACTTATTTTTATAGATACACCAGGACTTCATGAGAGAGAACAGCTTTTAAATCGATACATGATGGAGGAGGCTATAAAAGCTATTGGAGATGCGGATTTGATTTTGTTTTTATCTCCTGTTACTGATAACCTTGAACATTATGAGAAGTTTTTAGAGTTAAATTCTAAAAATATACCTCATATTTTACTACTTACAAAGATAGATCAAGTTAAAAAAGAGAAATTATTTAAAAAAATAACAACTTTTATGAAGTACCAAGATAAGTATCTTGAGCTTATACCAACTTCTATCAAAAAAGGTACTGATATTCCCTATGTTTTGGGGACTATATCAAAGCATCTACCTACTCATCCTCCATATTATGATACAGAGATTTTAACTACTCAAAAAATGAAAGATATTTACAGAGAGTTAATAAGAGGTGCAATATTTGAAAAAACTTCTAAAGAAATTCCCTACTTTTCCGATGTAGTCATTGAAGGAGTTGAAGAGTCTCAAGATAGAGAGAAAGTTTTTGCACAAATTGTTGTTGATAGTAAAAGTCAAAAAGGCATCATAATAGGTAATGATGGAGCGACTTTACAAAGAATTGGCAAGATGGCTAGAGAATCGATAGAGGATTTAAGCGGTAAAAAAACTTTTTTGAAACTTTTTGTAGTTGTAAAAAAAGGCTGGAGTAAAGATAAAAAATCTCTACAGGAGCTTGGCTACAATTTTTAGAGTACTTTTCAACTACCAATTTTATAGGATAGGTAGAAAAGATGTTGAAAAAAAGTATTCTAAGTCCTGCTAAGAAAAATATTGTAACACTTGATCCGTATGCTTTAAGTTCGTATGAGTATAGTAAAAACATTATTTCTCAAGGTAGTATTAAAAAATTTGATCAAAAAAGTTTTTATAACTCATATGTTCAGACTAAAGATATTATCTCTAGTACAGTTGATATTGATAATGATGTAAGTGCTGAGGATCTAAAAGATGCAATTGAAATTAAAGCTTATGATGAGTTAGGATTAGAGGGTTCAAAAGAGTATTCAATATTTTACTTTGAATCTAATCGTGCTGATAGTGAATTTAAAGTATTTAATGTAATTGCAATCGATAAAGATAGACTCAATGAGGTTTTTGGTGAGTTAAAAAATATTAAGTATATAGATTATATTACAGCTGCACCATTTTTAATGAAATCACTTTATAGTAGAGCTCTTCTTCCGCTTGAGAGTACAGACTGTTTTGTCTACTTTCATAAAGATGATGCTTTTGTTGTTATTTATCAAAATGGTGAGTATGTTTTTTCAAAATCAATTCGCTACTCTTTAAAAAATATATCTGATACATTTTCAAAAGAGCTTGGAAAAAGAATTGATGAGTCTGAATTTTTTCAAATGCTTTCAAAATCTGGTTTAAGAAATGAAAACAGCTCTTACCAACAGCAATTAATGAAACTTTTTGGTGAGGTATTTGTCTATATAAATGATGTTATTCTATATGCAAAAAGAGCTTATGGACTTGACAAAATTGATCAAATCTTTTTGGGAAGTGAGATAGGAAATATTGTAGGTGTGGATGAGTTTTGCTATAACTATATAAATATACCTACAAAAAAATTAGAGTTTAAGATATCTAAAAATGCAAATGAGATAGATATTGATCCTCTTCATACACTTTTAATTGTGAATGCACAAGATTTTCAAGAAAACCATGATGATAGTTTAAATATCTCAATATTTAAAAAACCACCTCCATTTGGTAAGAGACCTAGTGGAAAGCTTATGAAATTGGTGGCTGCTTCGTTTGTAGTTGCTATGGCTTATCCTACTTATCAGTTTGTAGAAAACAATTTTATTCTCAAAAAAAAGTTAGTTGAATTAAATGTAAAAGAGAAATCCTTAGGTGCAGATGTAGCAAATATGAAAAAAGAGTTAGCGGTTGTAAAAAAAGATAATGATGCGATTGATAAAAAGCTAGCTGTTAAAAATAAAGATTTAGAGTTTAGGACAAAGCTTTTAAAAGAGATATATAGTAAGAAAGTATCTTATCCTATGAAAGCAAAAGTCTTGACTGATCTTTTTGATAAAGTAAATAGACATCAATCAAAAGTTGTTAGAGTTGACAATAATTCTTCTGATATGGTGATTACAGTTAGAAGTAAACAAGATAAATATATGACTGAACTTATGAAAGATATATCTGTTACAAATGGTTATGATGTAAGTACAGAATTAATTAAAAAAGATGATAATACAACTTATTATCAAAGTGAGATAAAGGTAGGGCTACATGGCAACTTCTAGTATAGAAAATAAGACAATTTTTGACAAGATTGATGCATATTTTGCAAATAAAAAACCAGCAGAGTCTACTTTGATGTATGCGGGAGCTGCTGCATTTGTAGGTTTTTTAGTTTATCAATATGTTTTTTTACAAACAGATGCAAATTTAAAGCAGACTAAAAGTGAGTTAGGTACTGTAGCAAAAAAAGTGAGTGATCATCAGAGGTATCTTAACTTAAATACAGTGGCAACACTAAATCAGTTAAAGAAAAAAGTGAAACAAAAACATGTTCATTTTGATAATACTATTTATAAAATCTCTTATGTTGATAATACATTGACAGAGCTCTCTTATCTTCTATTTGATGATGAGAACTGGGCTGGATTTGTTGATAATATCTCATATTTAGCTAAAAAGCATAAAGTAGAGATTAAAGAGATTGCAAATAAATTTTATGAGCCAACATTTCAAAAGATAACTCATGTTGTTGAAATTGATGTTGTTTCAAAAGCTAACTTTTCAAGTATGATGAAATTTTTAAATGAGATAGAAGAGAGTCAGTTAGTTATCGATGTGAGTGGGATTGAAATTACAAGACCAGATGATAAACTTAATGCATCTTTTAAAATTGCTGTATGGGGGATGAAATACTAATGAAGAAATTAATAATTTTGCCAATTTTGGCGATATACCTACAAGCTAACGATAATAGGCTTGCAATGGTAAGTGAATATAAAACAATGTTCTCAAAAATTGGAGAAAAAAGAGTTGGTGTAGATGTGCGAAAGATAGATGCACTAAGCTCACCATTTGTAAAGATAAAAAAACCAAAAGTTGTTAAAACAACAGCTGATGGAGAGACCATAGAAGAGGTTGTAACTCCTGAGTTTGTTTTGCAAGCTATAGTTAATAAAAAAGTTAAAATTAGTGGAAGATGGTATAAGCTTGGAGATGAGGTGGGAGATTTAAAAGTCTCTTCAATTCGTAAAGGTGTTGTGTGGCTTAAGAGTAGTGATTATAAAAAGAGATTAACAATGAGGAAAGAAAATGCAAAATTTAGTATCAAGTAGATTAAAAAAGACGATGTTGGCAATTGGTACTGCATCACTACTTTTAGGAAGTGTATCAACTCTTCAAGCTAAAAGTTGTGATAACAGAACTTTTAATATAAAAATTTCAGAAGATGTAGCAGCATTGGAGATATTAAATCAATTAAGTGATGAGTGTGGATTTAGTATCATATCTAATGATAAAGTATCAGGTGAACTTTTGGGAGAGAAACTTTCAGGTATAAATATTAAAAAGATGTCTCTTGAGGAGATTTTTAATGTTTTAGTAGGAACTAAAGGGTTAGAGTATACATATAGCGGTAACCTTTTAAAAATTTCAGGATTAACAACAAAGACATTTAAAGTTAATTATGTAAATACTGAAAGAGCAGGGGTTAGTAATACTGATATCTCTTTAACAGGTGATTCAGCAGCTGCTGGAGATGGCGATGGCGGAAAAGGTGGATCACTTTCAACTGGTGCTACTATAACTTCAAATGATAAGTTTAGTTTTTGGGAGAAGATGGAAGCTGAGATAGGTTCAATTTTAAATGCACCTTCTGACAAATTTGAAGCACCCGCTGCTATTGTAAATAAAGAGGCAGGTTTGATAACTGTAAGTGGTACAGCAGCACAAGTTGATAGAGTTGGAGCATATATAGAAAATATGATGGATTCTCTTCATAAACAAGTTTTAATAGATGTAAAAATTTTATCAGTTAACCTTGATAATTCAAGACAAACTGGTGTGAATTGGGGAGAGATATATAAGCTTCAAAATATGAAATTAACATATGAGATGCTAAATACAAATAACCTAGATAAACTCACAGGTGATGATATCACATCTTTTGGAGATTCAAACCCTAGTGCACATGCTACATTTGTGAGATTCAAAGGAAATACAGGAATTACTGATCTTGTTAAGTTTTTGAAAACTCAAGGTGATGTTACTTCAATCTCTAATCCAAAGGTTGTAACTTTAAATAATCAACCAGCTGTATTTAGTTCAGGTGACCAGTTATACTATAAATTATCAGCAAGCTCAAGACAAACAGGTACAAATGCAGGAACAGAGACTTTTTCAAATGAAGTTGTTAAGTCTGTTTTTGCAGGGGTTCTTCTTGATATTACACCTCAAATCACAGATGAGGGAGAGATTATTTTGAAAATTAATCCTTCTATCTCTTCTGTTAAATCACAGGTTAAAACAGATGAATCAGGTGTAAGAAGACTTCCGCCTGATCTTAGTAAAAAACAGATCTCTTCTGTTGTAAAACTTAGAGATGGTGAGAAGATTATTCTTGGTGGTTTAATTAGCTCTAAGCAGGGAAATAAAACATTTAAAGTTCCAGTTCTTGGTAATTTGCCAGGTCTTGGGTTTATGTTTAAACAAGACCAAATTTCTGAAATTAGAGAAGAGTTGGTTGTTGTAATTACCCCTTATATTATAAATCCAAAAAGAGGGATGAGTGGGAGTATATCGTTAAAAGAGTTAGGTTATACAGGTATAAAGTAAATATAGAAAATTTTTAAAAGGTAAGATTATGAGTAGAATAAGCACAATAGTATCACAGCCACAAAAGATTAGTGATGATAAAAGTTTTATGTTTAAAATTTCATTTTTGTTAGCTGCTATTATGGGTTTATCTGCATATATAATCTTGCAGAATTTTAATTTGGTTGGCTCATCTTTTACAGGTAGTTCCTCAAATTCTAATCTTGTAACTTTAGAATCAATTGAACGAGAAATAAACGGAAATATTATAAGCTTGGATGTTGTTGAAGATGATTTTTCTGAACTTGCTTTGATAGATTTGAGTGATATCTCTTTTGAAAAGCAGATACAAGAGCCGTTAATAGTTGAAAAAAATGTTCAGTCAAAACCTAAAGATGAAGTTGAGAAAATAGCTACTTTAAAAGTTAAAGAGAAAAAAGTTTTTATCTCTTCCCAAGATGGTAACTCATTATCGTTTATTAAGAAGAAGTTTTATGCTACAAATAACTCTTTGTTCTCTGTTAAGCTTTCACAGAGATTTTTTGATGCAAAAAAGTATGATAGGGCACTAAAATGGGCTTTAATTTCAAATGAAGTTGACTCAAAAAGTGATAAAAGTTGGATAATGTTTGCAAAGATAAAAGATAAAATGGGCAAAAAACAAGATGCGATTAATGCATTAACACAATATCTGAAAAATAACAGTTCAAAAGAGATAGCAAAATTATTAAAAAATTTAAAAGCAAGTGTGTAGGTAAGAGAAGATGAAAAGAAGAGAATCATTAAGTATAGTTGACTTTTTATTTGACAATAAAATAGTAACACAAGAGATAGCGGACGAGATTGAAGAAGAGCATCTAGAGATAGGTGATGATATCGGTTCAATACTTTTAAAAAGGAATATTGTAAATAGTGATACACTCACTCTTTTACTTATTGAAGCTGTTAAAAATGGTATTATTACACTAAATGGTATTTATAAAAACTTTTCACTAGATATGGATAAATTTATTGAGAAGTTTGCACAAAGTAGAAATTGCGATTATGTGGATCTTTATAGTGTTGATGTAAATTATACTATTGGTGCAAAAGCTGGTTATGAGAAGATTTCTAAACTTCATATACTTCCATATAAAGAGGATGATTTAAATATCTATATTGCTGCTAAAGACCCATTTGATATGGGACTTCAAGATGCTCTTCATCGGATATTTAGAAATAAGCTTATAAAAGTAGCTATTGCAAATCCAGATCAAATTGAGAAGCATCTTCATAATATTGAAGTTAGTGAGAGTGTAAAAGATCTTATCTCTGAGATTAGGCAAGAGTTTACAGCTTCAACTGGTGCAGATAATGAGGAGAGTTCAGGTATTTTAAAATTGATTGAGCTTATTTTAAAAACAGCAATTATTAGTGAGGCTAGTGATATTCATGTTGAGCCTACTGAGACTAACTGTATTATTAGAGCTAGAATTGATGGTATGTTAAAAGAAATTTTTGTATTTGATAAAGATATATATCCTCCGCTTGGCTCTCGTATTAAGCTTTTGGCAAATTTAGATATTGCTGAGAAGAGAAAGCCACAAGATGGAAGATTTTCAGCAACTGTTATGGATAAACATTATGATTTTCGGATGTCAACTCTTCCTATAATGACTGGTGAATCTATCGTAATGAGAATTTTGGATAAGTCAAAAGTCATGATTAAGCTTGAAGAGTTAGGGATGCATCCTGAAAATTTTAAAAAATTTAGAAAAGCTATGGATGCACCTTATGGAGTTATATTTGTAACAGGACCAACAGGAAGTGGTAAGTCAACAACTCTGTATGCTGGAATGAATGCGATAAAAAGTGTTAAAAGAAAGATGATTACAGTTGAAGATCCTGTTGAGTATCAGATGTCACTTTTGCAACAAGTTCAAGTTAATAATAAAGCAAACTTGACATTTGCAACAGCTTTAAAGTCAATTTTAAGACAAGATCCAGATATCATCATGATTGGTGAGGTTAGAGATAAAGAGACTTTGAAAATCGCTATTGAAGCTTCACTTACAGGTCACTTGGTACTTTCAACTTTGCATACAAATGATGCTGTTAGTGCAGTTACTCGTATTATTGATATGGGTGTTGAGGCTTATTTGGTTTCTGGTGCTTTGGTTGCTATTCAGGCACAGAGGCTTATAAGAAAAGTTTGTCCACACTGTAAGGTGAAAATTATTCTTCCTGAAGATATGTTAAAAGATATTAAAAGTTTTCTACCTGAAACTTATCAATTTTATAAAGCAAAAGGGTGTGATAAATGTATGCAAACAGGTTACTCAGGAAGAGATATGGTTTCAGAGGTGTTGGTTGTGGATGATAATATTCAAAGTATGATAGCAAGAGGTATCTCAAAAGAGGAGATTTTAAAGTATGCATTAGAGAATGGTTTTGTAACCATGTTTGAGGATGCGGCCGTAAGGGCTGCTAGTGGGAAGACAACAATTGAAGAGGTATATAGGGTGGCTAAAGGATGACTTATTTTGAAGTAAATTACATAATAAAAGGTAGAAGAGGAAATGAGCTTATAAAAGCAAATACCAGATTAGATGCAATTGCAATTGCAAAAGCGAAAATTACTGGTGGTACTATTTTAAAAGCTTTTGAGGTTTCAGCTCCGTTAGAGAATAGAGTAGAGGATTTAAAAGAGCAGTTTTTTGGAAAGATATCTAAAAAGAAGGTGAAAGTCGATATTTTAATAGCTGCAATTAGACAACTTGCAGTTATGACAAATGCTGGTATCTCAATACACGATAGTATAAAAGAGGTTGGAAAATCAACTGTAGATCCTCAACTTAAAGCTATTTTTGAAGATGCTGATGAGAGTTTGAACTCAGGAAAAAGTTTAACTGAAGCATTTATGCCATATAAGTATCAAATTGGCGATGTATCTTTGGCGATGATTGAGCTTGGAGAGAGTACTGGTAACATGTCAGAGTCTTTGACAAAGCTTGCTGAGGTTTTAGAAGAGATGATGGAGAATGCTAAAAAGTTAAAAGCAGCTCTTCGATATCCTACAACGGTTATTGTTGCAATTGCTGCTGCATTTACTATTTTGATGATTTTTGTTGTTCCTCAATTTAAAGAGATATTTGAAAAATTAAATGCAGATCTTCCAGCTCCTACAAAGCTTTTGCTCTTTTTTGAAAATATAATTAATAATTATGGATTGTATGTACTTGCAGGGCTTATTGGCTTGGTTGTTTATCATAAATATATGTATAAAACAAATGATACATATAAGCGAAAAGTTGACAAATATATACTCAAAGTTTATCTTATCGGAAATGTTATTTTTTTCGCTTCAATGAGTAGATTTATGTTGATTTTTACTGAGCTTGTTCGTGCTGGTATTCCAGTTGCAGATGCACTTGATACCGCTTTAATGACAGTTGATAATGAAGAGATAAAAGATAAACTCTCGTCCGTTAAGTATTCTGTTGAGAGAGGTTCAAATTTAACAGATGCTTTTAAAGAAACAGGACTCTATGAGGGGATGCTCATACAGATGATAAAAGCTGGTGAGCAAGGTGGAGCTTTAGATAAGATGCTTGAAAAGGTGAGTGACTATTTTAAATCTAGATTTAATGAAATAATTGATAATCTTTCAGCATATATTGAGCCTATTTTGATTGGTTTTATTGCTGGTATGGTTTTGATGTTAGCACTTGGAATATTTTTACCTATGTGGGATATGGCATCTGCTGTTAAAAACTAAATAATAAAAAACCATTGAAGAGTAAGTTCCTCAATGGTTTATATTTTATAAAAAGTAATTTTTCTAAAAGAGTCTAGTGTAAGTTAAATTTACTCCAAATTTTTCATCACCTAGATTGTTGAGCCTGCTTAGATAACCAAGCTCTAATCTATACATGTCATTTTTAGAAAATGAACCTTTAAAGCCTGTTGAAGCGTATGTATAGACTCTATCCCCCACATTGCTATAAAGTCCAGATATATTAAAATATGGCTGAAAAGTTGTTCCTATCTTGTATGAATTGTTCGCATAGTTAAATCCTATTCCGATATTTTGCGAATTTTGTTCTATTAGTTTTGTATTTTTTTCAGAAGTTGGAAGTACTTTTTTTATACTATTTGTATTGTTGCTTTCATTGAAATTTCCTAGAGTATAAAAGAGTTCAAAACCCATATTTGGATTTACATTAAAATCATAATCGAAGCTAAATCGTCCTCTTAATCCCGAGCCAATCTTCTCATTTTCAAAAGTAGAATAGCTGTGGTATTCACCTAAAAATATGAGAGTTTTATTTGAGCTTATTTTATAATTTGTCTCGATAAAAGCACTATTTTTTTTACCACTTAAAAGTAAAATTGTACTTGCATCTTCGATTTTAGCATTTGTTTTGGCATTAAATCTTAGATATAGATTATCATTTACTCTTTTATCAGCATTCAAGATAAATCCTATAGTACTCTTTTTAGCATCTCTATAAAATAAACTTAATTCAATACTTGCGTTGTAGATGTGTTTTCTTATTCCAACTTGAGCAGATATATCAGCTGTTTCAAATATATTTGCTATCTCAATTTTTTTATTTTTATATGTAGATTTTTTAAAATCTACTAAAAATCCTAATCCATTAGAGATATAGTAAAAACCATTTAAATTAAAACTTTGGCTATTTAATATTCCTTGTTTTGATTTTTTAAAATTTATCTCAATTTTATCTCCATAATTTTCATTAAGAGTGCTTAGCTTACTGATTAGGTATTGGTTTTTTTTATTGTTTAAAAGAGCAGTTTTTGTTAAATTTATGGCTTTGTGCATCTGGTCACTATTTTCTGCACTTTCTATTTTCATATATTTAGGTGTTGTATATGAAAATCTTTTCATTAGTGCTTTTTTTGTATCTGTTTTACCTCTTAATCTTGCAATTTCCATTGCAGTTATTGGGTTTTTATCTATCATACTTTCTTGTATTTTATAAGCTTTGTTATATTTTTTATACTTTAGAGCATGAGCAATTTGTAGTTGTTTATAATCTTTTGGAGTCAATTTATCTTTCGATATTTTTAGCAGGTTTAAAAACTTTTTTGATGAGATAATATCTAAAGATGCTTCTAAATATTGTCTTAAAAATTTTTTATCTTTTTTTAGACTTGGGTTGTTTTTGGCTTGTTTACTTAAGATTTTTGAGATTTTTTTAAGTTCAGCTTTTCTTTTTTTCTCTTCTCCTTGAGAGGCTAAAATAGATGCATATAAAAATCTAAGTTCAAGGTTTTTAGGTTCATTTTTTATAGATTTTTTAAGATATTTTATTGCAATATCTGGTTTTTGAAGAACTTGATAAGCTGCTGCTAGAGGATGGTATAAATTAGGAGATATATTGTTGCTTTTTTCTATTTTTTTTATTTCAAAACTAAGTGCTTTGTACTCAAAATTGTCAATTAAATACCATAAAGTTTGACTTATAGTTTCAGGAGAACCAGATTTGAGTAAAATAGTGTTTTTTATGCTTTTTCTAGCTTCTTTATCTCTTTTAAAATGTTTATCAATACTGGCTTTTATAAGCCAAAATCTTGATTTATCTTTTAAAATATTCATACTTTTCTCATCTTTTAATATTTTGTTAATCTCAAAATCGATATCTCTAAACTCTTTTTTTTCAATTTTTCTTTGGGCATAATCTAAAAAAAACTTACTATTGTTATGTTGTTTTAAAGCTAAAAGGGACATATCTCTTATGATTGTTGAATTTGAATTTTTATAAACTTGTGCTATTCTTTGATAATCAACTAACCTTGCAGTTTTACTCTCATAAAGCATAAGTGATCCATAAACTCCACTTTCATACTGGTGTAAATACCACCCAAGATCACTAATTTTTTCAAAAAATTTTCTATTTTTTGCTAAAACTTTAATTCTATCTTTTGCATCAATAAGTGTTAGATATGATCTATCTAAATCTTTTTTTACAAAATAATACTGAGAAATAGCTAATATAACTTTTGCATCTTTTATTTTCATTCTCTCTAATTTTTTTATAATTTTTTTAGCTTTGTTGAGTTCACCTGTTTTTAGATAAATCGATAAAATATCACTAAGGTATCTGTTTTGGTTATTTTTTGCATAGAGTTTTCTTAATATCTTAATACTCTCTTTTGGTTTTCCTACTTTATCATAAATGTCATGCATTAACTCTATATCTTGATCACTATAGTTACTTTGTTGAAGCTTTTTTATTATAAATGGAAGAGCTTTTTCATATTGATAACTTGCAAGTAAACGCTTTATTATCTCATCTGCGATTAGAGGGTCGTTGTTGGTTTTATAGATATTGGTTAAATACTTTATAGACTCTTTGTGCCTTCCTGTCCATAAAGTTACCTCACTCATCTTTTGATTCCAAAAATATGAATTAGGCTCTTTTTCTAATGCACTTTTTGCAACTTTGTAAGCATTTTCTAAGTCTTTTGAAAATATAAATGAGTCGTACATGAGAGTAAACTGTTCAGATTCTTCATTTTTTGCATAACAGAAGGTAGATAGATATAATAAAAAATAAATTAATAAAATTACTTTTCTCATTTTATCCCTTTTTGTTTTATGATTTTTAAAGATAAATTTTTAGCAAAATCAGCCTCTCCAGCCTCTAGATATAGTTTTAATAATCTACTTACCATTTTAGGATCTTTAAGATATGAATCTTCATAAACTTTTGCAAATTTTGCAGCACTTTTAGAGTTATTGTTGGCTCTGTAGATATCTATCGTTTTTATAAAAATTTCTTTTTTCTTTTTTAAATTTTTCTCATCTTTGTAAAGCTGTTTATAGATAACAATAGCTTTAATATTTCTGTTTTTAGATATATATAAATTTGCTAAAGTAGCTTTATCCAAGTTCAACTCTGTGGCTAAATCCTCCAAATTTGTATCTACAGCTATTAGCGGAATTAGTGTATTTAACCACAGTTTACTCTCATTTATATCCTCTTTTACTAATACTTTTAGAGCATAAATATCTTCTTGTATTTCATTTAATTCACTTGCAAGGTAGTGATAATTTTTAAACCATTTTATTCTTTCTTGCTCTTTTACAAAATCTAAAATATTTTTATTAAATCTTAAAGCACTCTTTTTATCACCACTTGTAAGGGCTGCATGGTATAGAGTTTTACTTGTGTTTTTATCTCTATTTTTAGAGTAACTTATAGATTTTAAAAGTTGTGAGTTCTCATCTTTTATTTTTTTTGAAACTAACTCATTTTTCTCCTCTTCTAATCTTGTGTTGTTGATTTGAATATGCAGTAAAATCGCATCTTCGGCTATTTTTTTATCTGGATTTTCATCTAAAATTTTTAGTAGATTGATTGCTAAATCATATTTTTTTTGTTGGTATAGAGTTTTTGCCATTACTAAGATAAGCTCTCTATCTTCAGGATTTAATTTCATCAAATTTTGAAGATAGATTGCGGTTAAATCAAAATTACTCTTCTCTGCTAATACCTGTTTTTGTAAACTCTCTTTTGGGTATAGTAGAAAAAGTATGCCTAAAAATGAGAAAAAGAGTAGAAAAATCTCTAAATTTGTGATAACTAATTTTCTTTTTTTAGTTTTTGCAATTTGGTGTAACATAAACTTCCTTTACACTTTTAAACTTCAATGTAACTATACTCTCTTTTTTTACAAAATTCTTTTTTGATGTTTTAACATTTAGTTCACATCCTTTTTTTAATTTATAAACAAAAGTTAAAGGCATGGTAGATTTTAGATGCAGAGTATTTTTGTTTTTTGATATAACCCTTGCATTTGATTCTATAAGAAAGTTTTCATTTTTACTCTTTTTTTCTAAAGTTAAAAATTTACTTTTTTTTGAATCTAAATGAACATATGTATAATTTTTTTCATCCTTGTAACCTGCTATCCCAAAACTCTTATTTAATCTAGGGTATCCTAATGTTCTTGGAACTCTTAGTGTTCTTAGGTGGTTAAAACCTCTTAAAAGCCAAGTGTTGTTCTCTTTAGCTAAAGATGCATCATAAAAATCTGTTACTTTTGCAGGATATGTACTTGTAAATATATGCATAACATCTTGCTTATTCGCCCAATCATAAATCTCTTTTAGTGCAACATAAGATGCTCTTTTAGATGCAGAATAGAAGTGATAGTAGATATTAATTGGTTTTAATCTTCTTGGTTTGTTGGTTAAGTTAAAAGTCTGTATTACCTTTTTAAATCCCCAAAATGGACCTTGCCAATCATTTGTATAGACATTTTCATTTTGTTGACCTGTATAAATCTGATAATAATCTCCAAGTTTTAAACCAAGAGGTTGGATTAGAGATAGCCATGGGCGGTCATTTGTTATTGTTGTATCTCCTCCGTTGATATTTATAATATTATTTGCATATGTATACTCTAATACATCTTCACTAGGTGAGCAGTCTCCCGTCCAGAAGATTGTATTTATTTTTGGTCTGTTTTTTGGTATTAATCTATCGTTGATATAATCCATTGAGCCACCTATCTCTCTATCTGTTGAGTATGTGTAGTTTTTTATTTCGATATTGTAATTTTTCTTATTTGGGTTTTTTTCAAGTTTTTGCCAGTAAAAAGGGTGGGTAAAAGTGTGAGTTGCTCCCTCAATATGAGGGAGTTTAAACATCTCTTTTGCGGCTTTTTCTAGCCTTTTTGATAGTTTTGGATAAAGTCCGTGAGGAGCTGTTTCTGATTCAACAATTGAGACTGATTGGGGGAAAGTGTATGGCTTTATAAATTTTTCAAGTATTAGCTCAATTGAAAATTGTTTTGGATTGTTTTCAACTCTGTTCATTGAGCCATCTCCATCAATATGAATAAACATAAGCCTTTTCCCACTCTCTGTTGTGGTATCAGCAATTGGAATAGAGGCAAGATTTAAAGATTTAGAAAATAGCTTAAATGGATCAACAATCCATAAGTTATTGTCATTAAAATAGCTAGTTGTTATATCATTTCGTATATACCCTCCCCATGGCATAAGAGCTGCTAGTGTAGATGTCTGATTTTTACTATTTTTATAACTAAAGAGAATTTTGCCACCTTTTGGTGTAATTGTATACTGGTGATGATGTATATAAGGTCTAATTTCAAAGTTAAACATATCATCTTGTTTTATAATTTTAATTTTGCTATTTGGTTTTGCAAAATTTTTCTCTATATTTAGCCCTAATTTTGTAGAAAGAGGGTGGTTTAATGCCAGTGCACCATTTCCTATAAAAAGTACTTTTGTATTTTGCAAAATTGCTATTTGTATCCATTTTGCAAATCTATCATAATCTTTATACTCTTCCTCTAACCAAACTATAATCCCTGCATATCTACTACTTAAGTCTCCTTTTGGTAGAGGAGTATTTATATCGTGAAGAGTTGGGATATAGCCTAAATACTCTAAAGGCATTGAAGCTAAACGGTGGGCATAACTATAATTAATCATTTTATCTTCTATTTTGTCTCTATCGTAGATTATTAAAACTTCTCTTTTTATAGCATTTTTACTTCCTTTTCCAATATCTGTTAACTCTTTTGTAGTTACATAAGGGATAAAGCCTTTTTTTTGAAGTGCTTTTACAGCTTGAAGTTGTCTCTTTTTTTCATTTTTTGGCAAATAATCTAATGCAATAATGGGAATATTATAACTTTTTATTTTTTTAAGCCATATATCTAGCCACTCTCTATCTCTATTAGAGACTTTTTTATATTTCATAGTAGAGGCATTAATTCCATAATAGTATGACTCAAATAAAAATACATCTACATAAGGATGAATTTCATCTATAATCTCAAATCCACGATTTATAATGAGTTTTGAATTTGGGTACTTTTGCTTGAATTTTTTTATAAATTTTATTAGACCAAGTCGAAGTTTTTCTTTTTCTTTTTTACTAACTTTAGCAAGTTGATAAGAGTCCATTGTGTCAAAAAAGAAGTTTTTAACCCCTTTTTTATAAAGCTCTCCTATAACTCTATCTAATAAAAAATTTTGATAATTTGGGTTTTTGATATCTAAAATTAGACTTCCCCAAGCACTGTTTTTGCCAATTATCCATCTTTTATCGATTTCTTTTGCAAAAGGTCTGCTTTTTAACATCTCATTTACACTTACATAAGCATAGATATTATCTCTATAAGTTTTAAATCCACTTGTATAAACATTGATAAAATCAGGCTCTAGTATGATATAGTCGTGTATACCAACAAGTGAATATGGGATATTGTCTCCATAATAGACTATAGCACTTTTTGATGTTAAAGATGCATTTAAAGAGCTAAAGAGAGCAAACAAGAGTAAAACTATCTTAGCGAAGTAGAAATGTTTCATAAACAATATCCTTTAAAGTTTTTTTAATCACCAATAAGCTACAAGTAAACACAATAAGCAAAGAGAGAGCATACCCATATCCAAAAAAGTATGGGCCTAAATGTATAGAGTATAGTGTGAGAAGACCATTTAGTAAAAAAAACATAAGTGACAACCACATAGTTGCACGACGACGATCTAGATAAAATAGTATAGCAAGCACTGACATAAATCCAAGTTGTAGTTGAGCTCCTATCATGTCTATATGAAAAAGATTTGTATAAAGAAGAGGTATATTTAAAAAGGAAAATATTTGTGGAGTGTAGAGATAAATCATGATAAATAAAATACTCTGTATATATAATACCTCTCTAATAGCTTGGCGAATTACATCAATCATCCCATCTTTATAACTCTCTATCGTCTTTAGAGTTCCTCCCTCTTTAACAGCATCAAAAAAGAGTTCATACTTTTGTGAAAAGTATGCTTCAAGTCTAAAGAAAAACAGAGCCATACCAGGAACAATTGTCAAATATGCCATAAAAATAGGAACATCATAAACGATAGAACCGTGTAATTTACCAAGAATTTCACTTCCAGTTAAAGGATGATACCAGAAGATAAATTTGTCTATCCAAACACCCAAACTATAAAACAAACCAGAAAAACCTAAAAACCAATAAAAGTTTTTTCGTCTAAAAAAATTAAATGATATAAGTGTATGTGATGGATAATTTATAGCTATAAATGATGTCAAGATAATCAAAAGAGCCAAATTACCAAATAAAAATATAGCCATAATTTTCTCAACACTATCTCCAAAATAGTATGAAAAAAGTACAATCAGAGTATAAATAATAAAATATGCTATAAAAGTTCCACGATAAAATTTTAAACTTGAGGCTAAAATATTTGCAAGCCAAATACTTGTCATTATGATAAAAATATATATAACCAAAAGTATAAAAATTAAAGATTGACCCTCAAATATATAAAATGCTAAAGGTGTTAAAAATAAAATACCAATAACATTTGTAACAAGAAGTGCCCCAAAAAAAGATGGCAAAACAAGATCTTCTCTATTTTCATAAATCTTATCTGCAACATAACGGGTAAATGGTAACTGTATAAAACCTGTCAACATAATGCTTGAAGCAAAAGCAAAAGCATAAGTTATGATAAGTTGATATGCAACAACTTTTCCATCTTCACTCTCTAAAGAGTTGTTTAAAAAACTTATAATCAATATAGCTATTATAGAGCTAACCCAAGGACCTGAACTAAGAAGAGATGCATATGTGTAAGACTTTGCTAATGAAGTAAGAGAGTTATCTTTTCTCATCTTTCTAAGCTTAAATCCAATTCCAGCCATTATATAAACTTCTTGTATAGATTTTTATAAGTTTGTAAAAACAGATCTTCTTGATAATAGTTTTTTACTCTCAAAAGTGCACTTTTTTGAGCTTTCTTCCAAAGCTTATCATCATTTAAAAAAAGAACATAATTTTTAGCAAGTGCTACTTCATCTGCTATAGTTGTAATTTCACCAGCTTTTCCTATCTTTATATCATCTTTATCTAAAGCCCCAAAAATAAGATCTTTACAACTTCCAACATCTGTACTAATACAAGGAAGACCACTTGCAAAACCCTCAAGTATAACAAGAGGCATCCCCTCACTTATGGAAGTTAGAGTTAAAAGTCCAGATTTTGGTAATATATCATCTATCTTTTGAAAGCCTAAAAATGAGATGTTTTTTTCTAAATTAAGAGATTTTACAAGAGAGTTACACTCACTTGCATACTCTTTTTCTTCATCAGTTGCACCTACAACCCATCCCTCAATCTCAGGGATGCTTTTTTTGGCAATTGCGATTGCACGGATAAAAGTTTTTATATCTTTTATAGATACAACTCGTCCAATAAGTGTAACTACTTTAGGAGTTTTAATATCTCTTTTTGCTATAAGAGAGTTAAAGCGAACCATATCGACCCCATTTGGAATTACGATAGTTTTTTCTCTTTTAGCTCCATACTCAATTTGTATATCTCTAGCCCCTGGATATAAAGATATAACAAGTTTGGCTTTATCGTAACTTAAATGTCCAATCTTTTCAAAAAAATTAACCCACATTTTTTTGATATAATTTAACTCTTTTGGCTCTTCTTCTAAGAGGGCAGGGGCTAGATAAGATATCCATTTTGCAGAGAGTAAATCAATTTTTCTCTCTCTTGTATAGATGCCGTGTTCAGTTAAAATAAAAGGGGTATTACTGTTGTTTGAAGATAGATATGCTAAAAATCCTGCATATCCTGTTGATGGGCTATGTATTAGTTTTGATTTTGGTAGTTTTTTCACAATAGATGATAGTTTCCAAATAGGTGTATGGATATTTCTAAGTGTCCAAAAGTAGTCTATAAAAGGAATGTCAGGAGAGTTTTTTTTATAAATTTCAGACATAAACCTCCAAGATTCTTTTGAGTATAAAAAATCATCAATAGAGATATTTTTTCTGAAAAAATTAATATTTTGCATCTGTTTTGGTATATTGAACTCTGATGAGTTTATATTTTGATAAAATTCTCGTATGATTTGAAACGATTTTTTATCACCTTCTATTTTTTTTGGTATATGCTTTTTTTCATCAAAGAGATAGTGAACTTCAAGATGTTTTAAATTCTTAGGTAATTCATAAAGTACTTCTCCATAATCTTCAGCTTTAGAGCCTATAAAAACAATTCCAAAAGTAAACTCTTTTAATCCTACCATCAATTGATGCAGCCATGATGAGACACCACCTCTAACATATGGATAAGTTCCCTCAGCCATCAGTATTATGTCGACTTGCTTGCTTTTTAGTATGATTTTACTCATGTTAGAACCCACTGCTTATGAATTGGAGCAGTCATGATAGAGGTCTCAATAGTTTTTATCTCTTTTAAGAGGGGTTTTATCTCCAAGTAAGCTCTTTTTTCATAGGCAATCTCTGCAAGATAGAAGTTTACAATACTCTTTTTTACTCCATGAGAGATTGCAAGTTTAAGAGATTTTGTAGCATTATTATAATCTTTTTTATAGAGTTGAACTTTTCCAAGAAGAAGGTTTTGCATCCCCTTTTCTTCTTCGTTTTTCAAAGCTATATTTAAAAAATGTTCTGTATTTTCGATCAATAAACCTTCGCTCTCAAGGTTACTAAAACCATAGTAGATAAAATCCCAATTAAGATGAGCTAACTCACCTGCGATGATGGATCTTTTTTTTTCATCTTTTTCGCTTTTAAACTCTTCAAGCTTAGATGCAATTTTGGAGCTTAACTCATTTTCAAAAGAGTTTAAAAGTGAAAAACTAAAGAGTCTCACTTCATTATCTTTGTCACTGAGTAATTTTTTTATAATTGGAAAATTTTTTTTATCGGGGTTGTTTGATAAAAATACTAAGCTTTTCATTTTTTGTGCAGAGCTATTGGTATTGTTTGATATATTTGTTACAGTTGCTTCTCCAAACACTCTATTTACAATTGGAAATTTATTGTTTAAAAATTCATCTATATTAAATTTTTTTATCTTTTTTAAATATCTTTTATCTTCTGTATAAGCTAAAATGGATGATAGAAAAATTGTAATTATGTAAGAGAGTATAGGGAGAAAAACATTAAAAGCAAATATTACTAAAAAAAGCTTATATATTTGGATATTGTAACGATTTTTAAGTACTAAGGTGGCAAATATAGAGATTATAGTTGAGATAAAGAGATGTCCATAGATAATTTTATTAGATTCAAAAGCTAAAAAAAGTGGTATAAAATCTTGCATCTAAGTCTCTTTTATATATCTATAAATTAGTTTTTTCTGTTCTATGTCAAAAGACATATATGAAAAATCATCATTTTTTAATTTGCTTTTTTTTGAAACATTTTCAATGATATTTAAAGTTGCATCTTTTGGTGAGAGTGGAAGTAAGATTATGATTGTGTTTTTATAATCACCTAAAGTAAAATACTTATCTAAACCTCTAAGCTCCTTTTCTAATAAGTAGATGAGTTTTTCCTGAATAAAGTCATCTTTTGCTTTTATAACTATCACAGAAGATGCTGTTTTATATCTCTTTTGTAAATTTAATGCAAAGTTATAAGAGTGTGTAAAAAGTGCATCGCTATTTAGTCTATCAAATCCTAACTCTTTTATTTCTTTCCATAATTTTTGTTGATCGATAAAATATGAAAAAATTATTGCAATATTTATGATAGTATTTTGGTTGAATTCTAAAAATGGCATATTTTCAATTGCCAATAGGTTAGTTATAATATCATCTTCATTTTTTATAGGTATTATTGCTATATACAGGTTGTTTTTCATATCCTCTACTTGATTTATATAGCTTGCTTCACCACTTTGTAGAGTTTTTTCTACTAAAAGATCTTTAAGATTTAATGTTTTGTGTTTTGAAGTTGATGCTAGAGTGTTAAATGTATCATTTTTTAATTCTGCTATAGCTACACCTTGAAGATGAAACTCTTTTGAAATTAAATTTAAAAAATCCTCATAATTTAACTCATCTTTGAAGTAGAGACTCTCTAGTTCTTTTATAGATGTTCTTAAACTTTGTGGTTTTAAAGCATAACTTTTTTCTAAAATATTGTGAGAGATTTTTAGAGCATAAAATGCATGGCTTAACTCTTTTAATCTTTTTTTTGTAAAAGCTGATTCATGGAGAGATTTTTCGTTTTTATTATACCAGTAGTGATAAAATTGTCCAAGTATCAAAACAAGCAGAAGATGTGATAAAAATAGAGATAACATATCTTGATGATAATCTAAATAAAACATAGATCCAACTAAAACTAAAGAGACTACACCATGCTTTGAACCATTAAAAAGTGTAATAACTATCAAAAGAATTGATAAAAATGGAATATCACTATGTAGGATTAATGGGTCTTTAGGAAAGAAGTAAATTCCTATCGATATATAAACTAAGGTAATTACTATCGTTTCGATATAAGAAAAAATATATTTTGAAATTGCCCACAAACTTTCTAACCTTATTTTTATGATATAGTATAACTAAACTTAACTAAGGAAATGTAACTTTTGAAAATATTTTTACTAATTATGTTTACTTTATCCTGCTATGGAGATAAAAATGAATGGTATAAACCAAGTGTAGATGCAACTTGGCATTGGCAATTAAAGGGAGATATTGATTTAAATAAAGATGTAGATGTTTATGTGGTTGATCTTTTTGATACAAAACTTTGGCAAATTAAACATCTTCAAAAAAGAGAAAAAAAAGTTATTGCCTATTTTTCAGCTGGCTCATATGAAGATTGGAGAGTAGATGCAAAATCATTTAAAAAATCTATTATTGGCAAAAAAATGTCTGGTTGGGATGAAAGATGGTTAGATATAAGATCTAAAAACATAAGAGATATTATGAAAAGGCGTTTAGATTTTGCTAAAAAAAAGGGTTTTGATGGTGTTGAGATCGATAATGTTGATGGGTATATAAATGAGACGGGATTTGCTCTAACATATGATAATCAGTTAAAATATAATATTTTTCTATCACAAGAAGCTCATAAAAGAGGACTTGCAATTGCACTTAAAAACGATGTTGATCAGATTGTAGAGCTTGAGCCATATTTTGATTTTCATATAAATGAGGAGTGTTTTGAATATAATGAGTGTGGAAAACTTATGCCATTTATAAGAGCTAAAAAACCTGTATTTCATGCAGAATATAATAGAAAAAATAGAGATAAAATTTGTAAAGAGGGTAATAAAAGAGGTTTTCAGACACTAATCTTACCACTTGAGCTAGATGGCTCTTTTAAAATAGATTGTAAATTATTAAAATAAAGTTTAAATTATTTAATAATTCTGATATACTCATTGTTATGAAAAAAACAGTAATGAGTATTTTAACAATTTTGATGATGAGTGGATGTGGAAGTGATGATTTTAAAAAAGATAATCTCTTACAAAATAGTGAAGTTAATATAAGTGGAGATGTTACTAAGAGTATAATTAGCAGTGAGTTTGACTGGAGATTAGATAAAATTCAAAGTAATACTACCAAAGTTACTGCAAAAACTATTGATGTGGATGCTTTTTTTACAACAAAAGAGAGCATTAAGAAGTGGCAAGAAGAGGGTAGAGTTGTGATAGCTTATGTATCTGTTGGTACATATGAGTCACTTCGTCCAGATGCAAAAGATTTTCCCACATCCATAATAGGAGCTGCTTATCCTGGTTTTGAAAAAGAGTATTTTGCTGATATAAGAGAGATAGATATTTTAAAACCTATCATAAAAGCAAGATTTAATATGATAAAAGAGAAAGGTTTTGATGGAATTGAACCTGATAACATGGACTCATATATAAGAGATGTGTATGGAGATAAAAATGGAACAGGGTTTTCTCTCACAAAAAAAGATGGAAAAGAATATATTGATTTTATAATAAAAGAGGCTAAAGATAGAAATTTATCAATTGGGCATAAAAATGCTTATGAACTTGCTGATGATTATGTTGATAAATTTGATTGGGCATTAACTGAAGGTATATTTCATGAAGGTTTTGAAGAGAGAATGAGAGTTTATGTTGATAAAAATAAAACTGTTTTTGCAACTGAGTATACAGACTCTATGACAAAAGAGCATTTTTTATCAGATGTATGTCCTAAAGCTGAACAGTTAGGATATGTAGCAATTTTAAAAGATAGAAATTTAACTGAGTATATTGTAAATTGTCCAAAAAATTAGAATTTTTTTAACTCTAATTTAAACCACTCTGATATAATTTTTTTATCCTCTTCACTCAAAATGGCATAATCGTGAATTTTTAGATAACCAGCTGGTGGCATTAAATCGTTGTTTGTTGTTTTGATTGCTCTTTGTAATCTTTTTATTTTTATATCACTCGGTATATCTTCCCATTGTGAAAAGTTTAAAGCTTTTCTTCCATTTTTTACATTAGAGATAACAAACCAAGAAAAAGGGGCGATATTGCTATATATTGGCCATTTTGTCTCATTTGAGTGGCAATTGTAACAGCTTTTTTTAAGTACCTTTAAAACTTCACTTTTTGTATTTAGATTTAACTTTTCATCCACTGGTGGATTTGTTTTGGTAGTTGGTATAAACTGTATAGATATTACAAGTGCTATAAAAAGAAATAGAGTTTTTTTCATAAAATACCTTAAGTTTTTTTTAAATCTGTCGATATTATAGGTAGAGAAACTTAAAAGGAGTTAGTTATGAAATATAAGAGAGTATTATCATTTTCACTTGCTTTAGCATTTGTGGCTATATCTATGTTAGATTTTGAGAGTGATTTTAAATCAGATACAAATCAAGTAAAACAGTTAAATTATGTGGAGCAAAAGGTAGCTTAACTACTCTATCACATCATCAATAGCTTGACACAAAATATGTCCTATCAAAATATGCATCTCTTGAATTCTAGGTGTATTATCTGAAGGAACTATGATATTTACATCACATAGATCACTCATGCTTCCTCCACCTTTGCCACTAAAACCAATAGTTCTACATCCTAATTCTTTTGCTTTTTTCAAAGCATTATTTACATTTTTAGACTCTCCACTTGTTGAAATGCCGATGAGTAGATCACCCTCTCTTGCTAATGCTTCAACCTGCCTATCAAAAACTCTATCATACCCATAATCATTTCCAATAGCAGTCAAAGCAGATGTATCAGTAGTGAGAGCAATACCAGCTAATCCTCTTCTCTCACTCTTGTATCTTCCAGTTAATTCAGCTGCTATATGTTGTGCATCTGCAGCTGAGCCACCATTTCCACATAGTAGCACTTTGTTTCCTTTAGCAAGTACATCTGTGATAATCACACAAGCTGTATAGATATAGCTTTGTAACTCATCTATACTTTTTTCTATCGTCTCTTTATGCAACTGCATTTCAGACTCTATCATCCCCATCATAATAACTTCATCCTCTGTATAATTTTTGTTGTACTTTTTCCATCTACAAACTGAACCAATCTTGTCTCTTTTGCTATATCACTTCCAACTACATCTTTACCCTCATAATCTCCACCTTTTACCAAAATATCTGGCTTAAATGCTTTTACTAACTCATAAGGTGTATCTTCATCAAACTCTACAACAAAATCAACACTCTCTAATCCTGCTAAAACTAAAGCTCTATCTTCTAAAGTATTTATAGGTCTGCTCTCACCTTTTAGCTTTTTAACAGAGTTATCAGAGTTTAAACCAACTATCAAAATATCTCCATAACTTTTAGCCTCTTCCAGATACTTTACATGACCTGCATGTAAGATATCAAAACAGCCATTTGTAAAGACTATTTTTTGAGTTTTGTAATTAAGAGTTGCTAAAACTTCTTCAACTTTTTTTATCTTTGTACTGCTTTGCCTATGTAAAGATGACTCATACTCTGATATCTCTTTTAAACTAACAGTTGCACTTCCAACTCTACTAACAGCAACAGCAGCAGCAGAGTTTGCAAAATTTGCTGCCCAAAATATATCTTTTCCCAAACTAAGAGCAAATCCTAAAGATGCTAAAACGGTATCTCCAGCTCCTGTGACATCATAAACCTCTCTTGCAACAGTTGGAATTTTTGTCATCTGTTTTTCAAAAATAGCCATACCATCTTCTGAAAGTGTGATTAGAGCATATTTTAAATCTAAATCATTTTTTAATTTTACACCAGCAATTTGTAACTTTTCATCATCTAATATCTCTATATTTGTTGCAATTTGTGCCTCTTTTTTATTTGGTGTTATAAGAGTTGCACCTGTATATTTTTTATAATCACTCCCTTTTGGATCAACTAATACCATCTTTTTCTTTGAGTTTGCAAGCTCTATAATTGAAGAGGTAAGCCAAGGAGTTAAAACACCTTTTGCATAGTCACTAAGTAAGACAATATCATAAAACTCAAGTATAATTTTTACTCTCAAAAGTATCAACTCTTGTGAAGATTTTGAGATATCATCCTTATTCTCTTTATCAACTCTAACAATCTGCTGTTGTTGAGCGATAACTCTACTCTTTTTAGTGGTTTTTCTACCTTTTTGAATAGTCAACCCCTCTTTTCTAACCCCTTTTTGTCCAAGCCTCTCACTGATAAACTCTCCACCTTCATCATCTCCGATAACAGAGCAAATTCCCACATTTGCTCCAAGGGCTAAAAGGTTATTTACTACATTTCCAGCCCCACCCATAAGATACTCCTCTTTTTGCACATCTACAACTACAACAGGTGCTTCGGGAGAAATTCTCTCACACTTTCCCCAAAGATAATGATCAATCATCAAATCACCAATGACTAAAATATTTGGAGATTTATTTTTTAAATTATCCACCTTTAACCTCTTTCTCATAAATTAATTTAATCTCAGTCAGATATGCTTTTATGCCATCTTCTAGTGAAAATCTTGGAGAGAAGTTTAAAAACTCTTTTGTATCTTTTATATCTGCTTTAGTATAAGTCTGATAAGCACTATAAGGATTTTCAAAATACTCACTCTCTATCTTTTTACCCATCTGTGTTTGTAAAACATCTGCAATATCTTGAAAACTTCTAGGAGTGGCTGTTCCTACATTATAAACTCCATTTTTTGAAGCACTCATAGCTTTTATATTTGCTTGTATAACATCTTCTATATAGATAAAATCTCTTAAAATCTTATCTGAATTATAAAAGAGTCTAGGAGTTTTACCTGAAAGTATTTGAAGTCCAAGCTGTAAAACCATAGATGCGGTTGTATTTTTAAAATACTCCCTTTCACCATAAACATTAAAATATCTAAGCCCTACAATTTTCATATCTGGATACTTTTCCATATATTCATAAGCGATATTATCCATCGCTAATTTACTAAATCCATAAACATTTTGAGGAGATTCAAAACCCACTCTAAAAGGGGAGGGTGCATCTCCATAAGTTGCTGCACTTGAAGCATAAATCATTACTATCTCTTGCTTTTTTGCAAAATCAAGATAGGCTTTAAAAGCATTTACATTTGTCTTTAACATGATATTTTGATCTTGTACGGTTGTATCTGAGATAGCAGCTTGGTGAAAAATATAGTCAAAATTGTAACTCTCTAGTTTCTTTAATAGTTTTTTATCGTTTATATCACCTGCTATAATTTCACCTTTAAATCCAAGTAGATTTTTAAAGTGTCCAAAACTTTTTAAATTTCCATTTTTAAATACCTCTTCATCTCTAAAAATATCAAGAATAACAACTTTTGCCAAAGGGTGATTTTTTTGAAAATAAAAAGCTAAATTACTCCCTATAAAACCAGCCCCTCCCGTTATAAGAACTACTTTTTCACTCAAATCTAAATCTGTATAAATCATTTTAAAAATTAACCTCTGTATCTTAAATTAACTCTATTGTATCTAAAATAGAGTTAGGTGTTAATTCAACAACTATCTTTTACTCTGCCAATCGTCAATAATTTTATCTTCTACCTTTTTTCTCAAAAGAAGTGTTGAGAGTGCATCTAACTCTTTTTCAAATTTATCATTTTTAAACTCTAAAGCTCTGTCTTTAAAATCTCTTTTAAAAAGTGAAAGGAGTTTTTTATAACCTTCACTTACTCTTAACTCACAAGACTTTCTCTCCCAAGTTTTTAGCATCTTAAAATTTGGTCTACTTGGAGGAAATAACATCGATCTTTTATAAGGTATTAACTCCTCATTTTGTATAACTTTATCTTGACATCCCTCTCTCATATCAAGCATCCAGTTTTGAAGCAAGGTCACATAATCACTTAGGAGTATAGCTTTTTGTAAAGCTTCATCTTTATCCTCTTTAAAAGAGATTTTTTCCTTAACTTCATAACTTTTACCTTCTCTATCTTTATAAGTAACTTTAAGAGTTAAATCTTTAGTGTTATCAACTTTTAATAAAATCACTCCCCCTTTTACTTCACCACTCTTTGTAGGGCTTGGAAAAAGTGTGTTTACATACATAATCTCTTTAGTTGCAAGATTAGCTTCGGGTGAACCGTAAATCGCCTCTATTTTTGTATCTCCTTCAACTCTCAAAGCCAAATCAAAAACCAAAGGAGTAACCATAAAATCAAACTCTTCATCTAATCTTTTAGAGAACTCCTCATCTGAGTGTACAGCAAAGTAGTTTGCCCCTTTTGTTTTAGAGATACTCTCAACTAAATCACTGTTAAAATCAACACCAATACCTATGAAGGTAGTGTAAACTCCTTTTTCACTTGCACTTTTAACTAAACCAAAAAGTCCATCAGAGCTTAACTCTCCACGATTTGGCATCGCATCTGTTAAAAATATAACTCTATTTTCATAGATTTTTGGATCTTTAAAACTACTTTTTATAGTTTGAAATTGATCTAATCCTTTTTTGTATCCATCAGACCAGTTTGTGCCACCTTTGCTTTTTAGCTCTAATATATGTTTTTTTGTAGCATCTATTTTTGTATTTTTTATAAGACGAAGAGGCTTTGCTAAATATGCATCATTATCAAAAAGCACAACTCCAAGTCTATCTTCATCTTTTAAATGATCTATCATACTAACTAAAGATCTATTTGCAATTTGCATCTTAGAGGTTTGCTCTTGGTTGTTTGTATTTTTTTTATTATCATAATAATATTTGTCAAATGAAGCATTCATTGAGCCTGAAATATCTAAAACTACAACGATATTTAACTTTTTTCTTGCAAAATCTTTGGCTTTTATATTTGAGTTTAATCCTACACTTAAAAAGTGCTCTTTTTGTTTTGTATATGGGTTTACTCTTGATGTTGTTTTATAACTTGGACAAAATAGACTTTCACAATTTTTATCATATGAACTCTTAAAATAGTGATCATAAAAAACCCCCTCATATGTCAAAGAACTAATTTTTGGCAGGTATCCATTTTTTATATTTTCATAAAAATTATCTGCATCTTTTGCTCCTCCTACTGAAAATCCAATACTCTCAGCTGACATCATTTTAGCTTGTGTTGCTATCATTGGCATATTTCTAGACATTTTATTTTTACTACTTTTAGTTGTTGCATTGTAGTCCCAATCATCAATCTTTTTTTCAATATCTCCCTCTTTTTGTGTCATTGCAGATAGTGTAAAAATTGCAAAAATTAATAAAAATAGTGCTCTCATGTAAATTTCCTTTACTTTTTTGCATATTATAACATTAAAAATTGGTAAAAATTGTGAACTTATGATAAAATCAAAGCATGAGAGAGATAGTTGTAGTTATTTTTAGTTTATTGATATTTTCTGGTTGTGTGTTTCAGCCACCTGTTGCGGTTGTGGATAATAGTGTTGAAGTGTATGAAGAGATAGAGTTGGCTCCCAATGTAGTAGATTTAAATGTACAAGATTTGTTAGTTGATGATGAAGTTGAGAGGCTGTTATCTTTGGCTTATGCACAGATGGGGACACCTTATCTTTATGGTGGGAATGACTATTTTGGTTTTGATTGTTCGGGTTTTGTATGTTATGTTTATAAAAATGCAGTTGGCAAAAATCTTCCAAGAACCTCTCTTGCACAGTCTCAATTATCTGATCAATTAGATAGGCATGAGCTTACTCCTGGAGATATAGTTTTTTTCGATACTGCAAAAAAAGGTTATATAAACCATTGTGGTATCTATATAGGAAATGGTAATTTTATTCACTCTTCAAGTGGAAAAGTAAAGGCAGTAACTATATCAAATTTAGATCGTGGATTTTATAAAAAGAATTTTAGATGGGGAGGGAGAGTAGAGTAGTTTGAAAAAATTTGATATTGTTGTTATTGGAGCGGGAGCAAGTGGTTTGATGTTTGCAACTTTTAATAAAGATAAAGATATTGCCATAATTGAAGGAAATTCACAAATAGCACAAAAGATTAAAATCTCAGGTGGAAAAAGATGTAATATCACAAATGAAAATGTAAGTGAGCAAAATTATCTAGGAGATAAAAAGTTTGTAAAGTCTGTTTTAGACTCATTTTCAAATATAGACCTTTTGGAATTTTTAAAAAAGAGAGGTTGCGAAGTCGTTTTGAGAAAAGATAATCAATATTTTTGTAAAACTTCCTCACAGCAGATTATTGATGTTTTTCAAAATGAGATAAAAGATGTGCCAATTTTTTTAAATCATAAAGTTACAAAAGTTAGTAAAAATGGCAACTTTTTCATAGAGACAACTAGAGGTAATTTTGAAGCTGAAAAAGTAGTAGTTGCAAGTGGTGGGGAGAGTTATCCTAAAATTGGAGCAACCTCTATAGCAAAAGAGATAGCCAAAAGTTTTTCTCATAAAGTCACTACAACTTCACCTGCTTTGGTTGGCTTTACCTTGCAAAAAGAGCAGTTTTGGTTTAAAGAACTTAGTGGAGTTTCAATGCTTGTTAAGATGAGAGTAGGGGAAAAAGAGTTTTGTCAAGATCTTCTTTTTACACATCGTGGTATCAGTGGCCCTGTTATTTTAAATAGCTCTGTTTATTGGACCAAAGGAGATATAGAGATAGATTTTTTGCCATATGCTAACTTGAAAAAATATCTTAAAAACTCCAAAAAGCTTATAAGTACGGCTCTTCCTTTGCCAAAGAGGTTTATGAAGATGTTCTTATCTAAAATAAATTTAAAAGATAAAACAGTTGATACACTTTGTGAAGAGGAGATTGAAAAACTATCACTTTTAAAAAAGTATATCTTCTCACCTGCTGGAAATTTTGGTTATCAAAAAGCAGAAGTTACAAGAGGTGGTATCTGTACTGATGGTATTTGCTCAAAAACTATGATGAGCAAATATATTCCTAATTTATACTTTATTGGGGAGTGTTTAGATGTGACTGGTGAGCTTGGAGGTTATAACTTTCAGTGGGCTTTTAGTAGTGGAGTTAATCTTGAAATTTATTAACTTTTATTTTATTAATATTAAATAAATACTCTCTTCATAATTTCTCCTTTACAACATGATAGGATGTTATTGTTAATCAAGTGTTACTTTAGGACAACTCTAAATCTTAAATTTCCAGAACTCTCCAAGTCCTGATATCTAACCCACTCTCTTTTGGCAAATTCATCTGCTTTTTCTAAAAAAGTTTTTGCAAGTTTTGGATCTATTCTTTCAACCATTTTAAAACGATTTTCACTATACATATACTCTTTTACAGGAGTTTTTGGCTCTTTATAATCTAAAGAAAATGGATTTTTGCCCTCCTCTTTTAAGGCTGGATTATAACGAAACAGTGGCCAAAGTCCTGATTTTACTGCCATTTCTTGGTGTTTCATACCAAATTTAAGATCATATCCATGTGCTATACAGTGACTATAAGCTATGATAAGTGATGGTCCACTATAAGCTTCAGCTTCCAAAAAAGCGGTTAGAGTTTGTTTATCATTTGCACCCATTGCAACTCTTGCAACATAAACATCATCATAATCCAAAGCATGAAGAGCTAAATCTTTTTGTACCTTTTTTTTGCCTTCAGCCGAAAACTTTGCTACCGCACCTAATGGCGTTGCTTTAGAAGTTTGACCTCCTGTATTTGAATAGACCCCTGTATCTAAAACCAAAATATTGATATTTGCCCCACTTGCCAATACATGATCTAACCCTCCATATCCTATATCATATGCCCAACCATCACCACCTACTGCCCAAATTGATTTGACGATGAGATAGCTAAGCACCCCTTCCAATAATCTTGCATCGTCTCCTTTAATATTAGATAGTTTTGATTTAATTTTTGCAATATTTTCTCTTTGTACTTTAATACCCTCTTCACTTTTTTGATCAGCGTTTATCGTATCTTCTACCAATTTTTTACCGATTTTGTCTTTTAATTTTAAAAGAAGCTCTTTGGCAAAACTATTTTGTTTATCGACACTTGTACGAAATCCCAATCCAAACTCCGCATTATCCTCAAATAACGAATTTGACCAAGCAGGTCCTCTACCATTTTCATCCATTGCCCAAGGTGTTGTAGGCAAATTACCACCATATATAGAAGAGCATCCCGTGGCATTTGCAATCATTAACCTATCTCCAAAAAGTTGTGAAAGAAGTTTCAGATATGGTGTCTCTCCACATCCAGGACACGCACCTGAAAATTCAAAAAGAGGTCTTAGTAGTTGAGCCTCTTTGGTTTTAGTCACATCTAGTTTGGTTCTATCAAATTCTGGAATTTTCATAAAAAAGTTCCAATTTTCTACAGACTCTTCAACTCTTGGTTCTATATCTTGCATATTTATCGCTTTTTTACCTCTATCCTCTTTATCGATTGCAGGACACT
>Ga0256834_1000207_pt1 | contig 42165 bp, 35 predicted proteins | sample 4281140metaG_FD_190536 | JGI IMG/M metagenome (GOLD analysis project Ga0256834, IMG submission 190536) | Hydrothermal vent microbial communities from East Pacific Rise, Pacific Ocean - 4281-140 | ecosystem: Environmental > Aquatic > Marine > Hydrothermal vents | place: Pacific Ocean: East...
AAGAAAAAATTATCAGCAATTTTTCTTCAATGAATAAGCTTTTTATCTCAACTAATTTACCAAAAAGCGGTAATGTTTATCAATGGCAGCAAGCGCCAAAACCCTTGCCTGCTAGTTTTAATTTCATGGGTGAAAAATATAATATTGAGCAATACTTAAAAGATACTAGAACCACTTCTTTTTTAGTGGTGAATGATGGAAAGCTCACTTTTGAAAATTATTATTTAGGCACAAATGTTGATGATAGGCGCATTTCTTGGTCAGTTGCAAAATCATTCCTATCAGCAATGTTTGGCATTGCAGTTGGGGAGGGAAAGATTGCCTCGCTTGATGATGCTGTAACAAAATATGTGCCAGAACTAGCGCAATCTGCATATAATGGGGTGGCAATTCGTAATGTGTTGAATATGGCGAGTGGGGTTGAATTTGATGAGGATTATCTTGATTATGAATCAGATATAAATCGCATGGGTCGGGTGTTGGCGCTTGGTGGTTCAATGGACAAATTTGCACAAGGTATTGTAGCAAAGGCTCATGAAGCAGGAGAAATTCGTCAATATGTATCAATAGATACGCATGTTTTGGCGATGGTGCTAAGGGCTGCAACTGGTAAATCTTTAAGTGAATTATTTGTTGAAAATCTATGGTCAAAATTGGGGGCAGGGGCTGATGCTTATTATGTAACAGATGGAGAAAAAGTTGCATTTGCGCTTGGCGGATTAAATTTACGCACTCGTGATTATGCTCTATTTGGGCAGTTATATTTGCAAAATGGCAAATGGAATAATGAGCAAATTATCCCTCTTGAATGGGCAATTGAATCTGTAAAAAACAATGCCCCATCACCAAATTATAGTGGTGAAACACTTGGTTATGGCTATCAATGGTGGCTTCCAATCAATGCGAATGAGGAGTTTTTTGCAATAGGAATTTATGGGCAGTATATTTATATCAATCGCAAATTGGGCGTGGTGATAGTTAAAACCTCTACCGATAGAAATTTTAGAAATGATGGCGCAAATGGTGATTTGATTAAGCAGAAAACTATAGAAATGTTTCGAGCGATTGCTAGAGATGTTAGCGATTAGAAAATCATTCAAAATTTTCTAATTTATAAATTACCCCATTTAGGGAAATTACATATAACTCACCAAAACCATCTAACCCAAAGCTTGAGATATAACTGACCTTGCCTAAAATATCCGCCCAGTTCTTTTCGTCCGATATTTGCCCATTTTCATATTTCAGACTTGAGATTTCACCTGAGCAAAAATCCGCATAAAAATAATGCCCATTAAGTTCAGGCAACGCTTTGCCCCGATAAACATAACCGCCAGTAATCGCACAACCTTGATTTGTAGGATAAGTTTTAATCGGCCAAATCAATTCTTTTTCTTTACATGATTTATCTTTAAAACATTGATTACCCTCAGCTAGTGGCCAGCCAAAATTAACCCCGCTAGAAACATGCCCACTAGCTATTACGCTAATTTCTTCCTCGCCTGATTGTCCAACATCAGCAATATATAAAAGCTCACCATCAAACGAAAACCGCCATGGATTGCGCAATCCATATACCCAAGCTTCTGGGGCGGCGCTGCCCATATTTGGATTGCTAAATGGAATTTCATATGGGTGTTTAGCCTTGTCACCAACCGATATTCTAATAATTGTACCAAGCGCACTATCAAAATTTTGCCCATTATTATAAGCATCGTTTGATCCTCCGCCATCACCAAACCCGATATATAAATACCCATCAGGAGCAAAAGCTAGCATGCCACCATTATGATTGCTTGCGGGTTGCTCTAGAGTATAAATTTCTCGTCCAAAAGCAATATCAAATTTTTGAGATTTCTCATCAAAGCGATATTCTTCAATTACACTTGTTAAATTGCCCCTAGTATAAGAGACATAAGCTAGCCCATTGCTAAGAAAATCTGGGTGCAACGCTAGCCCTAACAATCCAGCCTCACCTGAGTAAGTAACTTTTTCGCTTATATCTAAAACGCTATATAGTTTTTCATTTTCAAGCACAGAAATCACACCATTTTGCTGCACTATGAACAATCGCTCATCATTTTTAGCAGCTGTTACAAAAACAGGCGAATTAAGGTCTTTTGCTATAACTCTAAGTTTAAGATTCTCACTTTGAGCAAAACTGGGCATGCTTAGAAAAATGATAAAAAATACAAATATTTTTATGATAAATTTATGCAACATCATCGCTACTCTTTATATTTTGCGATTAAATACTCTTGCTGTTTTTAGCAATGTTTATGGGTATAATTTTATCGCTTGTCTTTGTTCTTTTCTTTTTGTCAATCAGATCAAATAAAATACGTCGAGCCAGCGCTTCGTCTTCTGCCTCATATGCAAGGGTTAGTTTCTTCAATTCAACATCAAGACTATTATTTCCATAATCTTTTCTTGTTGCTCTTAATATTTTTACCTGTTTTGTAGGCTTAGCGGTTTTTGGATCATAAAATAACTCCTCAAAAAGTTTCTCACCAGGGCGAGAGCCAATGAATGAAATAGATATATCGCCCATTGGATTGTCATCATTTTTAATTGTTAACCCAGCAAGCCTAATCATATTTTTCGCCAAATCAACGATACGCATGGGTTTGCCCATATCGAGCAAAAATATATCACCCCCCTGAGATAAAGCCCCCGCCTGAATAATTAACTCAGCTGCTTCGTGAATTGACATAAAATACCGTGTCATATTTTTATCGGTAATTGTAACAGGTCCACCAGAACTAATTTGTTCTTTAAAAAGTGGCACAACAGATCCATTTGATCCTAAAACATTGCCAAATCTAACTGAGGAGAATTTTTGATTAGTTTTATTGTGTTTGGTCAAATTAGCGCAATCAGCAATAATCATTTCTGCCCAACGCTTTGTTGCCCCCATAACATTTGTAGGGCGCACTGCTTTATCAGAAGAAATTAGGATAAAATTTTCCACCCCATGCTCAAGGCTTGTTTTTGCAATAATATTTGTACCAAAAATATTATTGCGAATACCCTCTAAAGCATTTGCTTCAACAAGTGGAACATGTTTATGAGCTGCTGCATGAAATACCACTTGAATATTCTCTTGTTTTAGCGTTCGCTTAACAAGTGCTTCATTGGTAACTGAGCCAAGAATAGGTGTGATTGATAAAGAGCTTCGCTTTTGTAATTCACGCTCAATCTGATAAAGTGCAAACTCATTTGTTTCAAATAGCACAAGTTTTCTAGGTTTCCATTTTATTACCAAACGGCATAATTCAGAGCCAATTGACCCTCCAGCCCCGCTTATTAAAATAGAACGTCCTTCAATCATTTGCTTTAATAATTTTGGATCAGCAGGCACGCTAGAGCGCCCTAAAATATCATCAACGTCAATTTCACGCACTTGCGAAATTAAATATTTTCCAGAAGCTAAAGATGAAAGTGCAGGTAAAGCTCTAATTTTTATTTGCTGGTGGCTGAGTTTTTCGATTATTTTTTGTCTTTGCCTTGCATCAATAGAAGGCATTGAAAGTATTATTTCTTTCACTCCCAAGGTTTCAACTAAATGCTCTAAAGAGGAGGGTGGATAAACACGAATTCCAGCAACTTCTCTGCCATGCAAAGAAACATTGTCATCTAAAAATGCAGCAACATATTTATTGCCTTCTTCCATTAAAGCATTAACTAGTTGTGAGCCAGTTGCGCCCGCTCCATAAATTAAAACTTGGCTAGAATAGTTTTTACGCATTGGAGTAAAGAGTAAATATTTTACGCCAAATCTGCTTCCGCTAATAATTAAAATTGCTAAACAGCTATAAATTAACGGAAGAGAGCGAGGCACTGCCCCAACACGTGATAATTCTAAAATAAATAATATACCAACCCATAGTAAAGTGGCAATTATTACTGCATTTACAATAGTCCAAAATGCTCTTTCAGGTAGATAGCGAATAACCGAACGATATAAACCAAAACGAATAAAAACAGGAAAAGCGCATACTGGAGCAGCCAAAATCACTGTTAATTGCAATATGTTTGGAATTAGAAAAACACCAAGTCGCACAGAATAAGCAAGCCAAACTGCAAATGCGAGGGCAAAAAAATCAAAACTTATTAATATTACTCGTTTTATTGGGCGAGGAATAGAAATAATTAAATTACGAATAGACTTAAGCATTTCTCATTATAACAAGAAGAATTAATAAAGCGAGCAATAATGAATAAATTTATTACTCAAAATATTTTTCTATTCACAATTATGTGCAGGGCGGTTTTTAAGATTATATTTGTTATTAATTACGGCTATCCTATCGATATATTATCCGCTGTCAGCAATTATTCTTGCGTTTGTTATTGTCGCAACGCTACTTTTTTACCTGTTTTTAGTTCATAAAAAAAACGCAGATGAATAAATCACCTGCGTTTATCTTTAGGTTATTTGCCAAAACCATAGGTTTCAGTCACAAAATCAATATCCTTATCACCACGACCTGAAAGGTTGATGAGAATAGATTTGCCGGGGTGATTTTTAGCCTCACGCATAGCAAAAGCAACCGCATGCGCACTTTCAAGCGCAGGGATAATTCCCTCCATTGATGAAATTTTATAAAATGCGTCCAAGGCTTCTTTGTCCGTCGCCGCACTATATTTCACTTTGCCAATTTTATGCAAATAAGCATGCTCTGGTCCAACTCCGGGATAATCAAGCCCAGAAGCGATAGTGTTCACAGGTGCAGGTTCGCCATTTTCATCGGTTAAAACCAAGGTCTTAAACGCATGAATTGCGCCATCTTTGCCATAGGTGATAGTGGCAGCATGATCACCAAGATTTGTTGATGTTCCAAGCGGCTCAACCCCATGAAGTTCAACACATTCATCATCAATAAATCCGCTAAATAATCCCATAGCGTTAGATCCGCCGCCAACACATGCAACAACTAAATCTGGCAATTCGCTATTCATATCTAAAAATTGTTCACGTGCTTCTAGCCCAACAACTTTTTGAAAATCCCTAACCATCATAGGGAATGGGTGCGGCCCCACCACCGAGCCAATACCAAATAAAGCAATATCTGCTTGCCCCATATAAGAGCCAAATGCGCTATCCACCGCCTCTTTAAGCGTTTGCGCACCCTCAGTCACTTCAACCACAGTTGCGCCCAAAAGCTTCATGCGAACCACGTTAGGATATTCTTTTTTAATATCAATCGCACCCATATGAATTTCACACTCCATACCAAAATAAGCCGCAGCAGTCGCCAGTGCTACACCATGCTGCCCCGCTCCAGTTTCAGCAATTAGTTTGGTTTTACCCATATGTTTGGCTAAGAGTGCCTCTGCCATACAGTGGTTTAATTTATGCGCACCAGTGTGGTTTAAATCTTCACGCTTTGCATAAATTTGTGCGCCTCCAGATGCTTTTGAAAGATTTTTAAGATAGGAAATCGGAGTCGGTCGACCCTGAAAATGTTTACGGATATATTTTAATTCGTTAAGAAATTCGCTAGATTTGGAAAGCCTATCATAGGCATCTTCAATTTCCTTAAAATGAGGAATAAGCGGCGGCGGTAACATAGCGCCACCATAATCGCCAAAAAATCCTTCACGAGTGGGCATAGTCTTAAGATACGGTTTTGTCATTTTAATTCCCTATTTTACTGATTTTACACAAAATAGTTTGCGACAGTTTTTGCATTTTTGGCAAGTTAAAAATTCTTGTGGTTTGGGTGTTGTTGACAAGTAAGAAATTACTTTCAAGGCAAAGCAAGAAAAATTATTACTAGTATTATTGTAGGGCTAAGAAATTCTTGGTTGTTACACTATTAAAGTGGCTCAAAATGATAATTTTATAATTATTGCTTTAGATTACCAAAATCCACTCTTTTGCAATTTCGTATAAATGCAAAAACTCCATTTGGTTAATGGTAAACATTCATAACTTGCATTTTGCTTTAGTTCCTGTTAGTGAGTGAGTGCTTACTGACTATTAGAAGATGATATAGTATATGCTATGAATAGAAATAAGTAGAATCTAAGGGTAATATTTGGGTATGGAATTGTTAGCAGCTAAAAAGACAAATATCAGAATGAGTGCAAAACAGCGTAAAGCAATAATTGTTGAGGCGGTGTTTTCTCAAGCAGATATTGAAGGGCCAGATCGCCTTTCAACTGCAACTATTGCAAAGGCTTCTGGTTTAACTCATGCTGGTATTTTTCGTCATTTTGCAACCAAGCAAGACATTTGGAACGCTGTTGCAAACGAGATTGTTAATAGAGCCCAATCACATTGGGAAAGACCATTGATGGCGGCTTCAAAACCACGCAAAAAAATTGAAAATCTTATATCTGCACATTTTGACTTTCTCTCCCAAACTCCAGCAATTCTTACTATTTTATTCTCTTATGAATTACAGCGGGCTAATGAAGATTTGCGGTTTATTTTTACAAAAATGATGATGCAATTTCGCTCATATTTAGCAAATCAATTTTTACTTGCAGGAGTTAAGAAGTCAAAATCAGAAGATTTTGCTTTTCTCCTCATTGCTTTAATTCAAGGTGTGGCGATGCGTTGGTCTGTTAGTCAAAGAAATTTTAATCTTAAAAAAGAAGGTAAGCGGTTGCTTAAATTGCAACTTGATATGATTTTTAATTAATAAACATAAAAAGGAAAAGAAAAATGAAAATTTATGGAAAAAATAATATTGTTGGCGGGCTTTTGTTTATGGCGTTTTTTATGCTGTATGGTTTTGCATTAATCTATATGCGAGATTTTTATGCTGGCAAAGAAGAGTGGATTGCAAGCTCTAATATGGGAACACATTTTGAGGCACGTCTTGCGCATGTGCATGGCAATTTATTTGCTTTTATAAATATTATGATTGGTTATTTGCTTTTGAAGTTACCAATCAAGGAAACTTCGGCAAAATGGATCTCAATATTTGGGCTTATGGGCATGTTAATGCCGCTTGGCATTATGGCTGAATTTTTGTTTGGCTTGCCATATTATTTGGTGCTTGTAGGGGCAATTTCAATCATTATATCCATTGTTTGGCTTGCTTTATCTTTAGCAAAAGCAAAAATCACTCCATAAGACAAAAGGGCGGCAAAATTGCCGCCCTCATTTTATTTTAGTTCATCATCATTGGGTCTGAACTAAGAGCATTAGCGGTGAAAAGATAATCGTCTCCATCAGCATTTGTATGGCACGCAATGCAACCTGCATCAGCGCCTTTTGCAACCCGTCCAGCAAGTTGCATTCCTTTGGCATTTTTATCTAAAGTGCCATCGGGTAGATATTTCACCCAAAACCAATTTTGGTTGTCTTCATCATAGCCTTTTTCACGCTGGAACATAACCGTTATTGCTCCAAGGTGCTTAGCTGGATCTGCAAGTACCTGACTTGCTTCAACCCCTTCTGGACCATAATTACGTTTAACTACTAATGAGCCTTTATGCCCATCAATTGTTGCGTTGGTATAAAAAGTTTCCAGCATTTTACCATGTGGATCAACACCCTCATAAGGAATAGTGCGAATTGCATTATCGCCAGCTAGATTTTGAGTAACCATTAAATCCCATATTGCTTGCGCATATTTAACATCTTTCTCTGTGCCAAAAGGCGGCTCTTGCGCTTGTAAACCAGTTGCCCCCAATATTAATGTTGCAGCAGTTAGTCCTGCTAAAATTGTGTTTTTCATTATTTCCTCCAAGTTAAATTTAAGGTGCTTAGTGACCTTAGAAGTCGCAACCTAGCTCAAGTTTTTCAGAAATGATTTCACTTCAACATCAACATGTTGTGATAAAAAGTTGATTAGCTATTCTATATAATAATGTTACCTAGAGCATGAATAAATTTTTGGAGATAAAATATGAATGATTTAGCAAAAGCATTAATCCTATCAATATGTTTCTTTGGCTTTTCTAGTACTGGTTTTGCTTATGAGAAAAAAAGTAAAATTGCAGACAATATGGTTTGCGTTCAAAATTCCTCAACAGAAAACTATGTTTTTTCAGCAGAAGCAGGAGAGGGAACTCGGCAGGTAAAATCGCTGTTAAGTGGACAAAAACTATGCGTAACAGCCAATGAGAAATCAGCCAAAGCCATTGTTAGTGTTTTTGAAAAATCAGATTCAATGGAAGGTTGCACAAAAATTGTCAAATTGGGAACAACAGAAGAAATGTTTAAATATTCTCATTCAGACAGATGTCTTTGGAGTTCAAATAAGTAAGTAAAGGAAATTTTATATTTGAAATTTAGCTAGGTAATGCAAGCATTATTGATGAATGAAAACTATAATTCATCAATTAATTTATTAATATCATAAATAAAACCATCGGCTTTTAATATATCTTTTTTTAGAAATTTCATTTCATGTTCTAAATCAAATTTAGCACCTATATCAATTCCAGCATTCAATTGCAGCCTAAGAGGTAGTTGCCGTGTATTCATATGTTTATCTATCGTTACGCTAGCTTCATTAATTTTTTTTGATGCTGCTGAAAACTTGCGTATCTTACTTTGCAACTCTTTTTTTATTTCGATTGAGATATCATTAGGAATATTATTCATTTTATTAATTGCAGATGATATCTCATCTTGAAGATCTAATATATCGGTTGAAATTTTTTCATACTTTGCAGATTTCATAGCAAGCCTAGAATTATCTAATTTATCAGCTACCTTATTAAGAGAAGTTTGTACGCTTTTAATGTTAACATCATTTCTAACTCTTACATTGCCTGATTTGATTTTTGTAACACTTGTTCCCGCGTTTGCATTTACCAAATTAATTTCTGAAATAATATCAGCTTCTGCTTGCTTTATTCTATTCACTGGGAGAGTAAGTGCAGCAATATTATCCTCAATTTTGACTATTGAATCATGAACATTATTGCGCATTTTGTTTGCACTAGGGTTAAAATAGGATTTTTTTGAATATTTATCACTTGATAATTCGCTCAATGATTTCTCTATTGTTTTGACTGAGCTTTTTATTCCTGCATTTAGCAAAATTAAGTCTGCGGTATTTTCAGCAATAATTCCAGTTTTATCTTTTAAGCTAACGCTTAGTTGCTTGCGCTCTTTAATGGACATTTTGGCAATAGTTTCATTATTGGGTAAGTCTGTAATAGTTTTGTCAAATTGTCGCACTTTATCTGGGGTGTCATTAAGTTTATTGTTTAGAAGGGATAACCGATTAGATTGTAATTTTATTTTGTCCTCAATAAACATTTTCTTTGCAATTTCATTTTTTGCAAGCTCGTTTAGTTTTTTGCTCGATTGATCTATATTAATTTGCTCAATTTTTATTAAAGGGGCTGCGGTATTCATATCTTGGCTAGCTTTTTTTAACTTTCTTTTATTAAGAACACTAAAAACCTTCCCCCCAGGGGTTGCCGCTGCAGCAAAACTTATTATTTCAACTCCAGAAGAAATTGCGGTTTTGCTTGTCCATTCAGTCATAGCATAAACATGCTCATTATTTTTTGCCTCATTATATTTTTTATATGTTGTTTTAACTCCATTCACAAATCCGTTTGCCCCTTCATTCACCGCATCAGCAAATAAATTATAAGGATCACTAATTATTTTTGTGGGGTTTTCAATCAGCTCTTTTGTTCGGGTTTTTACACCCATAACAAAATCACTACCAAGCTTAGAAAAAACCTCACCACGATAATTATCATCTGTTGCCATATTATCAATAAAAGTGATGCCGCCATTAATCGCTTTGTCAGTGGCTCTTATCTTAGCATCAACACCATTGCTTACATCTTCCCTCACTTGTTTTTCGGTGATAGTAGCAAAATGTACTGTTTTGTCTATAAAGTTTGGAGCAGAACTCCATACTTCAGCACTTGGTTTTAAGGCAGGATTTAGGGGGCTTTTGGTGGTGATATTATCATTGTCTTTGTTAGTTGCTAAGCTTCTAGTGAATTTGTTTTCAGCAAAATTTGCATTTTGAGAAAAACCTGTGTTTGCAACAATATTAAAAACATTAGACATGAGCATATCTTCACTAAAATAAATATACCTTATTTTAGCAAAAATTCTGAACACTTAATATCCGTAGTGGCTACTTAGTGTAACTTATGTTCAAAAAAAAAGAGCGACCACTTGGACGCCCTTTTTTAATCGTTTAATATTCAAAATTAAGCAGAAATATTTGCCATTTCCTGAATAATTCCCTCATCACCCTCAAGCACTTGGCGATAACGAGCTAGTGTATTTGTATCAAGAGTTTGCTCGGTTTCTCCCCTAAGGGCTGCATGGAAAACCTCGGTAATACCATCTTTAATTTGCATTTGTGGAATAAGCCCAAGACGATTGCGCATTTTTTCAAATGACACAGTATAATCACGAGCATCATTATTGTTTGGCTGATATTTAATCTCAATATCCATCGGCAGAGTATCAGCCACAGTTTGCGCCAAGTCTGCAATATTTACATTAGTAACGCCAAGGTTAAAAATCTGCCCTTCAACCACTTGGGTGCTAGAATCAATCGCTTTTACAAAAGCACGAGAAATATCTGCAATATGAATAAGTGGGCGATGCTGCAATCCATCACCATGAATAGTAATTTCTTGGTCTTTGAAAGCATTTAGTGTCATAATATTCACAACTAAATCAAAACGCATTCTTGGCGATAAACCAAAAGCAGTTGAGTTGCGAAATGCTGTGACAGCAAAATTTTCATCGCTTAATTCAAACAAAGCCCGTTCAGACAAAGCGTTACATTCTGCATAGGTTGTAAGGGGGTTAATTTGGCTTTCTTCAGTTGCAATTAAATCGCCATTTGCACCATAAACAGAGCAAGAGCTGGCTAACATATAGCGTTTTACACCCATTGCTTTTGCCATTCTGCCAAGCCTAGCACGTGCTTGAAAATTTACCTGCTTAGTAAGATCAACATCTAAATCTCCCGCAGGATCATTTGATAAAGCTGCAAGATCACAAATCATCTCAACGCCTTTCAGCGCAGCAGGCTTAATAGTTCTAACATCTTGGTTTAATAATGTAAGATGTGGATTATTTTTATAAGCATTAAGGCGATGTGTGCCAAAAATAAACCAATCTAATACAACCACTTCATGACCTGCTTCTAATAATTGCCCTGTTAAAATTGAGCCGATATAGCCGCCACCGCCTGTTACCATTACTTTTGCCATTTTGATATTTCCTGTACTCGTTTACTGATATTTATTGTATTTTTACTGCTTAAGATGCAGCTTTTTCTATTTCTTTAGATGTTAATTGTTCAATTGTTTCAATTACATAGTCTTGCTCTGCAAATGTTAATGATGGATAGAGCGGTAATGAAATTGCGCTTTCCCCCCATTGATTTGCATTTGGAAAATCACTTGCCTCAAAGCTATATTTTTCTTTGTAATAAGTTAGAGTATGAATTGCGCGATAGTTCACTGTTGCTCCAATTCCTGCTTTTCCTAATTTGAATAAAACCTCATCACGAATACTAGCATCTACACCAATTGGAAAAAGATGAGTTGCATCAAGTGTGCCTTCTACTTTTTTAAGCAAGGTGACATTCATGTTGGCAAATGCTTTGCGATAGCGATCTGCCAATATTGTGCGTTGAGCAAGGCGATCATAAACTTTATCAATTTGATCTGGCAAAAGTGCTGCCAATAAATCGGGCATATTTGCTTTAACTCCAAGTTGGTGCATATCCCAATGATTATAAGAGCCAGTTTTGAAGCGATCTGCCGCCCCTGCGCTCATTCCATGCAGGCGAGTTTGCAAAATATTTTTATGTAATTCTTCATTGCGAGTAATAATTGCGCCGCCCTCGCCGCAAGCAATATTCTTAGTCGCATAAAAAGAGAATATCGCCGCATCAGAATGAGTGCCGGGTTTTTCACCATGCAATTCACCCTCAAAACAATGAGCGCAATCTTCAATAATTGCAATTTCGGGGCGATTTTTAATTAATTCCCGAATAGCTTTAACATCGCATAACTGCCCATAAAGATGCACAGGAATAATAGCACGAGTTTTTTCGCTAAGCGCAGGCTCAATATCTTCTACTCGCATTAATTGCGTGTCAGGATCAACATCAACCAAAATAGGAATAGCACCGAGTAATTCAACAATGTTAGCGCTAGCAATAAAGGTCATGGCAGGCACAATAACTTCATCACCTGCTTTTATACCAAGCGCAAGCAGAGTAGCAATTGCGCCATTTGTCCATGAATTAGTAAGCATAGCATGCGGAACATCAAAAAACTCTGCCATCTGCGCCTCTACCTTTTTACCAACAGGCCCAGAGGTTAAAAATGGTGTAGCAAGCACATCAGCCATTGCTGAGGCATCATTTGGGGTTAACTCATGTTTAAAGAAAGCAACTTGCATTATAGCACTCCATATATTTGCCTAAAACCACCTCAAAATGAAGAAATTTAAGAACAATAAACTTATCTGTGCTGATACGTATATTATATGAGAGTTCAGAAATTGTTATTAGAATAGGTAAAATTTTATCTAATTTTTATTCAACTGCTCTAAAAGCATATCTGTTGGTTTTTAACTATTAAATATGGTTGCAAGTTTTTGATAAACTGAGATATCTAAAAAAACAGTTATTTTTCTAGGTTTAGCTATGACTTACCAGCAAACACGAAAATTTGATTTAAATAGTATCTTTAAAAATGCCATTGCTATTCCTAAATAATAAGTTCAAGTTTAATTAAAATGAAAATAAGAAGAGAATATTATGAGAACAATTACTAAACTACATTCAAAAAATATCACTATCCTTTTTCTTTCAACCCTATTGGCGTTAATCAGTGTGGCTGCATTAGCATTCTCACCAAAAACAGACATCACCAATGAAAATACATTGATAAAAATGGATTTGGGTGAATTAATTCTGGTTGATATTCGTGAAAAAAATGAATGGAAAGCAAGCGGGGTAGCAAAGGGCGCTATCACTATGTCAATGAATGAGCCTAATTTTTTGGAAGCAATGAATAAACTTCGCAAAGAAAACCCAAATAAAACTCTTGCTTTCATTTGTGCGTCAGGCAACCGCTCTGGCATTGTGCAAGCAGAATTAGCAAAACGAGGTTTTACTAATATCTATTCAGTATTTGGCGGAACAACAGGCAATGGAATATCTGGTTGGATAAAAGATGGTTATCCGATAGTTTCATATCCATAAAACTAAAGACATCTAAGGTTGAAATTAAGAGTCTGGCACATAATGCCAGACCATGAAATTTATATAAATTGAGAATTTAACAAATCTTATAAAGTCTCAGTAATCCCAATAGTTTCAGCAGTGTCATTAACATCATCGATTGCATAAGAATCAAAGAAATAAGTAGCTCTATAAGCAATTCCATCAATGGTTAAAAATACATCGGCAGACCAGTTCATTGTTGTTATTCCGCAATAATCTAAAAACCCAGATCCTTGATATGTGCCATTACTCATTTTTCTAAATTTAACCAAATTGGGAATATGCTCGTGGCTTAACCCCTTTATATCAACAACAACATCTGAAATTTCTTCTCCATTAGCCCCCACAGCTATGGTAAATTCATTAATTAGCGGGCCTTTTGGTGAAACGATTGTAAAAATAAGATTTTTATCATCACTCAATTCAGTTTTGCAAATACTATTATCTGCTAAACAATCATTGACAGAAGCCAAAGTTGTTATTTTTTTACCTGCCCCCAAGTAATTATCCAACCCATTCTCCCTATCTAAAAAAGCAGAAGGCAGGCTAAATAATATCAACGGCAAAATTCCTATAAACATAGCTGAATGCTGGAATAAATTATTTGCTTTTCCTTGAATAATTTGATTAAATTCAATCTTGCTTGGTGCTAATTGAGTAAATCTCTTCTTAAGACCGACAGCAAAAATTTTTCTATTGAAAGCAAATTTAAGTTTTGTTCCAGATCCATGAACAACTAACATAATTGCGGTTGCTACAAATGGTAAATGCCCAATTAATTCAGTTATCGCTAAATCATAACGCATCTGAAGCGCAAAGGTTGTATTGGTTATAATCATAAGCGAAGCAACAACAATAGTATTGATTCTTGTTACCACCCCCAAAATCAGGATAGTGCCAATTATAACCTCCATAACCCCTGCTGATAATACGAATAATTCATTTGAAAAGAAGCTGAACCCAAGCGCAGGCATGAAATTCCAATCATATAATGAAAGAAAAGCAAAGCCAAGCTCTGGCTGAAGTAACTTCTCAGAAATTCCTAATGTAACAAGGGCAATGCCAGCTAGAATGCGTAGCACGGGAATAGCATATTCACGGATTTTCTCTACCCCTGATCGATCTAACAGGATAAAGAGAGCAACCCCCAAAATATTTACATAATCAAGCACCTCAGTTACGCCAAAAATCATAGCTAGGCTAACATAAATAATTATTAAAGACACAGCAGCTAGCATCGGGAATATATTTAATATCAACATTATACCCACTAATGCCTGATAATGCTGTAACAGCATCATAGGATAACTAGTGGTAGAATAATGTGCAGCTATAACTATTTGTGAATAATATGCTGAAAGTAAAAATGAAATTCCAACCAAAATCCCAAATAGGCGAGAAAATAAGTTAATAGGTCGCTTCACAGGTGGAATTGACCATGATTGTTTGGATAGCCATTCTTCAATTTTAGTTGCTGAAAATAGCATGGCAATAGCAATTGCTATCCAGATAATTACCTCAATGTCAAATATTGAATAATATTTTGACGGCAATGGAGCATTTTCTGCTCCGCCAATAAACCATTTTACATGCGCTAAAGCATCTGGACTATTCACCAGAAACATTAATACTATAAATAACAAACTTATGGCTATTCGGGAAATATTAATATGTTTATTTTGAGTAATCAATGACATTAAGAAACCCTCTCATTTCTTAATATATTATTAAGCAACCCCCATATCTTCAAGCTTTCAATGGTTGCATGGTAAAGAGCAATGATTAATTTGTATGCTGAATGCGTAGAAAAAGCGTAGGGTTATTTGCCTAATCTAGAGGGATTCTCGCCTTGCCTTTTTGCCTTTGGTAAGATTTTGATAAGTCGTCGTAAAGTGTGAAAATATGTTTTATGCGTTTACTAAATTCCTCTTTCTCACTCGCACTAAAGTCCCCACTCATATTGATAATAGCATGCGCCTGCCAAAAATCATTATTGCGATTATAAAGGCTTTTTTGCTCGCCACCCTTATTGCCAAACACCTGTTGTAAAATTTTAATATCATGGGGAATAGCAAAATTATCTCGAGAATCTTGATGCGAAAATAGATAATAAAAATTGTCATAACCCGCCCAAGTTATTGCCGAGAGGCAAAGTGAACATGGCTCGTGGGTAGCCAAAAATATGCACTCTTTTGGATCAGGTAAACTATCTCTGTCACGCTCATATAGTTTTTTAATTGCGTGCATTTCGCCATGCCAAAGCGGGTTCTCAATTTCGTTATTTGTTTCGGCAATAATTAGTGAAAGATCCTTTTTCAATAAAATCGCTGCCCCAAAAATCTTATTTCCCCGCTGAACTTCTTTAGCGCTCATTGGCGCAATATTATGTTCAATCACATCTAATAATCTATTTGCTAAATCAATCATTTTTCAATCCTATATGGGTTCTCAAAATCATAAGTCTCAAGGTTATTCTCCGCCCCATCTCTATCAACCACAAAAAAATCTGTCTCCATCTTAAGCGCACAAAGTGGAGCGTGCCAAACATTAATATCAATATTCACCCCTTGCCCAATGTTAGCTAAAAAAGCCTGTAGGGAGGCGGGTTTGCCATTTTCATTTTTCGCTACAATCACCAGAAACTGGCTAGGACTAAGCGGCATAAAACTTTGCGATCCAAACGGATGCCGTTCCATCATTTTTAACTCAAAGGGAAGCGAAATAGGCTTGGCACGAAATATAGAAATAATCGCTTTGGCATTTTCGCCCTTAGCTTCAACCTTCGCTAAATTATGATAACGTCTACAATTTCCCTCATTAATAAAATAACTCTCGCATTGCTCAGTGGCTTCAATCACCTCACCAAACGGAGCAAAATTCTCTTGATTCAACGCTTTAATTCTAATAGTTTTCATTAACATTCTCAAATGCTTAGAGATGGATGCCGATTCACATCTTTATACAATAAATAACGAAAATCCTCATTGCCTTTTACAATGCAAGCTTGCGGGCAAAAGGCACGTAGCCACATAAAATCACCAGCCTCAACATCAATCCAATCTTCATTTAAGCGATAGCTGGCTTTGCCCTCAAGCACAAAAAGCCCATGCTCCATCACATGAGTTTCAGCAAATGGAATTGACCCGCCAGCTTTGAAATTTACAATATTAACATGGCAATCATGTCGCATGTCCCCTGTTTCAACAAAGCGAGTAGTGCTCCATTTTCCATCTGTATCTGGCATTACAATCGGCTTCACATCTTGCTCATTAGTAACAAAAGACTCTGGTTTTTTTATGCCGTCTATTGCCTGATAAGATTTTCTTATCCAGTGAAAACTGACATTTTTTTCACTATTATTTTTCACGCTCCATTTGTCATTAGGCGCAATATAAGCATATCCACCCTCTTTCATTTTGTAATTTTCACCCGCCAAATTTAAGCTAAGTTCGCCAGATGTAACAAACAAAATCCCTTCAGCATTTTCATCTGGCTCTGGATTATCTGAGCCACCATTAGGCGCAACTTCCATAATATATTGGCTAAAGGTTTCAGCAAATCCAGACAAGGGGCGAGCCAAAACCCAAGCCCTTGTTTTCTCCCAAAACGGAAAATAAGAAGTAACGATATCACTCATTACGCTTTGCGGAATAATCACATAAGCTTCAGTGAAAACTGCTTTATCATCAGCCAGTTTACTTTGCGGCGGCAAGCCACCCTTTGGTGTAAAATATTTCGCCATCTAGCCCAATATTCCCTCTATTCTAATTTGAGCAATTCTCTCAACTTGCCTGCAAGCAGTTGCAAATTCTTGCTCATAAGAGTTTTCTAATCGAGTTTCAAAATTGCTCAAAATCGCCGCTTTATCATAATCTTTTACTGCAATAATAAATGGAAAACCAAATTTTGCACTATAGGCATTGTTTAACTCGCTAAAGCGTGTGCGCTCCTCATCGCTCAACTCATCAAGCCCCGCACTTGCTTGCTCAACTGTGCTAGCTTTTGTCAGCCGTTTTGCTGCCGCCAATTTCCCCGCTAAATCTGGGTGAGCATTTAACACACCAAGCCGCTCATCTGCGTCCGCCGCCCGAAATTGTGTTCTAAGCGCAAAATGCAATCCTTGCGCACTATCATTAGCTGCCGCCAAATCACTGTTATAAGTGCGCTCGGCAATCCATTCGCTATGCTCAAACACATTACCAAACAAAGCCAAAAAATCATCTTTTGCTAATCGAGAAGGGATAATCTTAGCTTTAACAAATGGGTGATTCTCTATCCAATGTTCAGCTATATCAATTCGTTTAGCAATCCAAACTTTTTCATGGTTTTTTACATATTCAATAAACCTCTTAAGTGCTTGCGCTCGCCCTGGGCGACCAGCAAGTCGACAATGTAACCCAATGCTCATCATCTTAGCCGAGCCATTTTCTCCCTCAGCATAAAGCAAATCAAAACTATCTTTGAGATAGGTAAAAAACTGATCACCATTGTTAAATCCATTAGCAGTGGCAAAACGCATATCATTGCAATCTAATGTGTAGGGAATAATCAATTGCGGATCTCGCCAATGCTCACGCCAATAGGGTAAATCATCATTATAAGCATCACTAAGATAGCTAAATCCATCTTCTTCAGTTGCTAAATCAACCGTATTCAGTGAGCAACGACCAAGATAATAACCTTTAGGCCTCTCGCCAGTTGCAAGCGTGTGCAAGCGTATTGCCTCGTGCATGTCATCACGTTCTTTATCGGCACTATAATCTTTATAATCAATCCATTTCAGCCCATGAGAAGCAATCTCCCAATTAGCCTTTTGCATTGCTTCAACTTGCGCTGGCGCACGCATAAGCGCATTGGCAACGCCAAACACTGTAACGGGAATTTTTTCATTAACAAAAATATCGTGTAACCGCCAAAACCCCGCTCTAGCACCATATTCATAAACACTTTCCATATTCCAATGGCGTTGATTTGACCAAGCCTCTGCCCCGACAATTTCAGAGAGAAAAGCCTCGGAAGCATCATCACCATGCAAAATATTATTTTCCGCCCCCTCTTCATAGTTGAGCACAAATTGCACAGCAATATTAGCCCCATTTGGCCAATTAACTTTGGGTCTATTATTCCCATAACCTAGCATATTTCGTGGGTAGCGCTTACTGTGTGGCATAATAACCTCCTTTAGCTTACGAATTCATCTTGCGCCTATATTTACAAAGTTACAACCATTAGTCTTTGATTTAACTCATAATATAATTTTTTATACTAAATTCCATTATCCCCTCTGTAGTCTCATAAATTCTGGATTGCTTCGCTCTCGCCGCACGGCGCTTGCGTAGTGCTTTGCTCGCAAAGACACCAAGTTAAAACTTCAAAATAATAATTGTCATTCATATATTTGAGTTGTAGCCTCTATTAAAACAGAGGAAAATTATAATAATGGCAAATCAGGGATATTTAACCACTCACGTTCTCGACAATATGCTGGGCATTCCTGCTAGCAAAATGAAGATTGAGCTTTATTCGCTAATTAGCGGGCGAAAATTGCTCGCCAGCGAAATTACCAATAATGATGGGCGTTGCGAAAAGCCAATTTTGATACAAGAAGATTTCGCAACGGGCGAATATGAATTGCTGTTTTATGTAAGCGATTATTTTGCCGCTAAAAATATAAAGCCAAATAATGGAGAATTCCTAACCATCGTGCCAGTTCGCTTCACCATTAGCAATGCAGATTCGCATTATCATGTGCCGCTGCTGGTTTCTCCCTATGCCTATTCAACTTATCGTGGAAGTTAGTAATTACATGCTGAACTTCACCCTTAGTCAATCTCCGCTTTCCTCTGAACAAATCTCCGTCCTCACCCCGAGCTTGCCGAACTTTGCCCTGAGCTTGTCGAACCTCATCCTGAGCTTGTCGAACCTCATCCTGAGCTTGTCGAACCTCATCCTGAGCTTGTCGAAGGATAGCAAAGCAACCATTCCCTCGTGGTTCGACAAGCTCACCCTGAGGGTTTTGTGTCCTGTTCAAGGTTATAAGCTATGAAGGAGCAATGAAATTGCGTAAACAAATCAGTTTTTTGCTCAATGATGAGCGAATCAATTTAAGCGATATTTCACCTGATCTTACTCTGTTAGATTTTTTGCGTTTACAGCAAAATCTATGCGGCACAAAAGAAGGTTGTGCGGAGGGGGATTGCGGCGCTTGCACTGTGTTGGTTGGCAGATTATTTGAAGGTGAATTAATCTATGAAAGCATAAATGCCTGCATAAGATTTGTAGCAACTCTAGATGGCACACATATCGTAACGATTGAATATATTAAAAATGCCAATGGCGGCTTGCACCCAATTCAACAAGCATTGATAAAATATCACGGCACACAATGTGGTTTTTGCACACCGGGAATCGTGATGAGTCTTTATGCTTTATGGATGCAAAACCCCTCACCAAACAAAGCCGAAGTAGAGATGGCATTGCAGGGGAATTTATGCCGTTGCACTGGATATGCGCCAATAATAAAAGCGGCGATGAATATTTCTGTAGAAGGAAAATTAGCAAAAGACCTGCTGGTTAAACAACGAAAAACTATCACAGCACAATTGCAAAAACTAAACGATGGCGCACGCATAGAGTTAAGCGGAAAAAACGGCATCACCTATATTCCCGCAAGTGTTTTTGATCTTGCTGAAATTTTACAAGCCAGTCCAAAAGCAACCATTATTGCAGGCTCAAGTGATGTCGGGCTTTGGGTCAATGTAAATTTTACAAATATCTCGCCAATGATTTATATTGGTAATCTTGTAGCTTTGAAAAAAACTAAAATAAGCAAAACAGGGCTAACGATAGGCGCAGGGCTTAGCTATGCACAAAGCCAAAAAACCATTGCCGAACACTTTCCTATCTTGGCAGATTTTTGGAAAAATATTGGTGGCGCACAAATTAGAAATATGGGAACTATTGGCGGCAATATTGCTAATGGATCACCGATAGCTGATGTGGCACCGCCGCTAATTGCGCTCGGGGCAAAGCTCACGCTGATTAAGGGCAAAGAAAAGCGCAAAATATCGGTGGAGGATTTTTATATTTCCTATGGCAAGAAAGATTTGCAACAGGGTGAATTTATCAAAGAGATTTTCATTCCCTTTATAAAAACAAACGAAATTTTTGCCGTCTATAAGGTTTCAAAACGCCAATATGAAGATATTTCAACTGTGAGTGCCGCATTTAATATCACAGTGAAAGACGATAAAATCACCACAGCAAAATTAGTCTATGGCGGCATGGCGGCAACTCCCTCAAGAGCAAAATTGGTCGAAAAAGAGTTACTTAACAAGCCTTTTTCTGAAGATAGTTTTGAAAAAGCCGCACTGAGCATTCCCGATGATTTCACTCCAATAAATGATGTGAGAGCAACCGCCCAATATCGAATATTATTAGCGCAAAACTTGCTAAAGCGGCTTTATCTTGAGCAGGGAGAAAGAGCATGAACAAGCATGACAGCGCAATAAAACATGTAACTGGCGAGGCAATTTATATTGATGATATAGTTGAACCAAAGGGAACACTACACGCTTATCTCGGGCTTAGCGATGTGGCGCACGCAAAACTAGCCAGCATAGATTTTAGTGAAGTTCTTGCCGCCAACGGCGTTGTTTGTGTGCTAAGTGCAAAAGACATTATTGGCAAAAATGACATCAGTCCAACGGGTAAAAACGATGAGCCAATTTTTGCTGACAAAACCATAGAATTTCATGGTCAGCCAATTTTCGCAGTGATTGCAAAAACTCGCCTTCTAGCAAAAAAAGCCGCACTTCTTGCCAAAATAAAATATAAAACCCTGCCTGCAAAAATTGATATTGCAAGCGCACTTGAGCAAGGAGCGGAGCTTGTAACTGAGCCATTAAAACTAGAGCGAGGTGACATTGAAACAGAACTAAAAACCGCCCCAAACAGATTAGACGGCTCTATGCAAATTGGCGGGCAAGATCATTTTTATCTTGAGGGGCAAATCGCTTTTGCTTTTCCTAAAGAAGGTGATGAAATAGAAGTCTATTCCTCTACTCAACACCCTAGTGAAGTTCAGCATATGGTGAGCCATGTTTTAGATATTGCTTCAAACGCCGTTACAATAAAAAACCGCAGAGTTGGCGGCGCATTTGGTGGCAAAGAAACGCAGTCTAACCTGTTTGCAGTGGTTGCTGCTCTTGGTGCAAGACTTACAGGAAAAGCCGTAAAAATAAGACCAGATAGAGAAGACGATATGGTAGCAACAGGTAAGCGCCATGATTTTTTGGTCGATTATGATGTCGGCTTTACCAAAGCAGGAAAAATCACAGCATTTGAAGCTAGTTTTGCTGCCCGTTGTGGTTTTTCAGCTGACTTAAGCGGCCCCGTAACTGATCGCACATTATTTCATGCCGATAATTGTTATTATTATCCCAATGTGCGGCTAAATTCACAGCCCTTAAAAACCAACACCGTATCAAATACCGCCTTTAGAGGTTTTGGCGGGCCGCAAGGAATGTTGGCGGCAGAAAGAGTGATTGAAGAAATTGCCTATGCGCTAAAAAAAGACCCATTAGAAATTCGCAAGAAAAATCTATATGGCAAAAGAAGCAAAAATATCACTCCTTATCATCAAGAAATAAAAGACAATATTATTGCAAAAATTATTGATGAATTAGAAGAGAGATCAGATTATCAAAAACGCCGAAAAGCAATAATAAAATTTAATCAAACCAGCAAAATTATTCGTAAAGGCATAGCCCTAACGCCAGTGAAATTTGGCATCTCGTTTACTGCAACTTGGTATAATCAAGCAGGCGCACTTATTCATATTTATCGTGATGGCTCAATTCAGTTAAATCATGGTGGTATAGAAATGGGGCAAGGACTTTATACAAAAATTGCACAAATTGTTAGCGATGCTTTTGGGGTGGATTTTGATAAAGTAAAAATCATGGCAACCGCCACCGATAAAGTGCCAAACACCTCGGCAACCGCCGCCTCCTCTGGTAGCGATTTAAACGGCATGGCGGCGCTAGATGCAGTGAATAAAATCAAGGTTCGTCTTATTGATTTTGCATGTAAAAAATTCAAATGCAAAAAACAACAAATCAGCTTTGAAAATAATGAGGTGCGAATAGCAAAACAGATATTTAAGTTTTCTGATTTTATCGAAATGGCATATATAGCACGGGTGCATCTTTCTGATACTGGGTCTTATAAAACCCCCGATATTTATTGGGATAGAGAGCTAGGTAAAGGTAATCCATTTTATTATTTTTCTTATGGTGCGGCGGTCTCTGAAATTAGCATTGATACGCTAACAGGCGAGAGCAAAACTGACAGGGTTGATATTTTGCACGATGTAGGAAATTCGCTCAATCAGGCGCTTGATATTGGTCAAATAGAGGGTGGATTTGTGCAAGGCATGGGCTGGTTAACTTCAGAAGAATTAGGCTATGATGAAGAGGGTAAATTATGGACAAAATCTCCCTCAACTTATAAAATTCCTCTAGCTTCAGATATTCCAAATGAGTTTAATATTGCGCTAGCTAAATGGTCAAAAAACCCTGCTAAAACGATTAAGCGATCAAAGGCAGTGGGTGAGCCACCGCTCATGCTTGCGATATCGGTTTTAGAGGCAATTTCTATGGCGGTAGCAAGCACGATAGACTATCAAATCTGCCCCCGCTTAAACACGCCCGCTACCCCTGAAAATATTTTAATGAGCATTGAGAGATTAAAAAGAGAAGTGCAAATTTAATGGATTTCAGGGCGGTTGAATTAGAGCGGTTTTTAGCAAATAATGCTGCAATATTGCGGGTTAAAGTGGTGGAGGCAAAAGGCTCTACCCCACGAGATATAGATGCGTTTATGTTGGTAAGTGAAAAAGTCAGCATCGGCACAATCGGCGGTGGTCAGCTTGAATTTGAGGCAATAAAAACAGCAAAAAAAATGCTCATCACAAAACAAAGTGTGCAAGATTTAGAAATAAAACTTGGGGTAAATAATGCTCAATGTTGCGGCGGCGTGGTTACATTAAATTTTCAAATTCTTAGTGAGAAACAAAAAACTATCCTGCATGAAATCACAAAAAAAACAGAAAAAAACCTACCCCATATTTATCTGTTTGGTGCAGGGCATGTGGGCAGAGCGTTAGCAAATCAACTCGCCCTTTTGCCCTATAATGTCACCATCACCGACACTCGCCCAAATGCATTAAATGAGTTGCCGCCCATTATAAATTGTAAGATTTCAGCAATTCCAGAAGCCATAGTAAGGGAGGCAAACCCTAATAGCTCTTTTGTAATTTTCACCCATGATCATGCGCTTGATTTTTTAATTCTTAGCGAAGTTTTAAATAAAAAAGACGCAATTTATGCAGGTATGATTGGCTCAAAAACCAAGCGAGTGAAATTTGAAAAATATTATAAAAATGAGGGTGGAGATATTGCGCTGCTATCGCAAATTACTTGCCCAATTGGTGGCGATACATCTGGGGATAAACGCCCACAAATCATTGCGGCTTTGACTCTTGGTGAAATTATAAGCACACTTCAAAGGTGATAAGAAAGAAAGCGTAACTAATGCATATAAAGTGGAAAAGAATAACGGCGGGGGTGTCGGGGTCGAGAGCGCAGCGAACAACGGCGACTTAAAAGAAGAAATTTGCGGGGGTGTCGGGGTCGAGAGCGCAGCGACCAGCGGCGACTTAAAAGAAACAAAAGGCGAGGAAGCGAACAAAGTGAGCGGGGGCAATATAAATAAAAAGCAAGCAATAAGATTGCAACTAAAGGGGCTTACAAAAAGCTTTCCTGGTGTGCTTGCAAATGATAATGTTTCTTTTGCAATAAAACCGGGTGAAATCCATGCGCTTTTGGGTGAGAATGGCGCAGGTAAATCAACGCTAGTAAAAATGATTTATGGTATTTTACAGCCAAATAATGGTGAGATTTTATGGAATGGCAAACCGCTAAATATTTCTAATCCCCGAGAGGCTAGAAAATTAGGAATTGGTATGGTTTTTCAGCATTTTTCGTTGTTTGAGGCAATGAGTGTGCTTGAAAATATTGCGCTGGGAATGGACGCAGAACTATCAAATAAAGAGCTGGAATCAAAGGTTCTTGAGGTGATGAAAACCTATGGATTAAGCCTTGACCCAAAGCGAGTTGTTTCAACACTTGGAGTGGGCGAGCGTCAGCGAATTGAAATTGTTCGTGCTCTGCTTCTAAACCCAAAATTACTAATAATGGACGAGCCAACATCGGTGCTTACCCCGCAAGAAGTAGAGCAGCTTTTTCATGTTTTGCGTCAACTAGCGAGCGAGGGCTGCTCGATACTTTATATCTCACATAAATTGCACGAGATAAAACAATTATGCGATAATGCAACCATTCTTCGTGGTGGCAAAGTTGTTGGCGAGTGTGATCCAAAAAAAGAAACTTCAAAATCTATGGCTGAGATGATGATTGGCACAAGCATTGGTGAAATTGACAAAGGTAAATCTAAACAATTTGGCAATGTCGGAATTGATGTTTCAAATCTGACCCTTAAAGGTGCAGGAGATTTTGGCATTGGTCTAAAAGATATAAGTTTTAAAGTGCATCATGGCGAGATTTTAGGCATTGCGGGGGTGGCGGGCAATGGGCAAAATGAATTGCAAGCAGCACTTGGCGGCGAGGTTACGCTTAAACATGATGAGGCAATAAAACTTAATGGCATTAGCGTTGGCAAAATGAGCGCTAATGAGCGGCGAAAGCATGGTCTATGCGCCGTGCCAGAAGAACGTCATGGACACGCCGCCGTGCCAGATTTTACCTTAAGTGATAACGCAATTCTTACCGCACGTGATCGCCAAAACATGGTCAGTTTTGGCATGATTAGTGCGTCTGGAGCAAAAAACTTTACCAAAAAAGTGATAGATGAATTTAACGTAATGACTACAGGGCATGGCGCAAATGCGGGATCGCTATCGGGTGGAAATCTACAAAAATTCATAATGGGGCGAGAGATTTTGCAAGTGCCAGATGTGCTAATAGTTTCGCAGCCAACTTGGGGGGTAGATGCAGGTGCAGCGGCGGCAATTCATCAAGCAATAATAGATTTAGCCGCCAGTGGTTCGGCGATTGTGGTGATTTCGCAAGACCTTGATGAGTTGATGGCGCTTTGCGATAATTTAGCGGTTATTAACGAGGGTAAATTGTCTGAGCCAAAAAAGACTAGTGAAATTAGCGTTGAAGAAATCGGCTTGTTAATGGGCGGTGTGCATGGGGTAAATTCTGGTGCAAATATTTCACAAAAAGAGGTGATAGTATAATGATTTTTTCTTGTCATGCTGAGCAATTCCTGTGTCATGCTGAACGTAGCCGAAGCATCTTAGACCCTTCGGCTACGCTCAGGGTGATATGTAGGTCGAATTTCCTTTGCTTTATCAATAGCAGTCTAAACCAAAAAAGGGGGGAAGCTAATGTTATTTCAGCTTGAGAAAAAACTAGAGCCAAGCAAATTTATGCTAATAATAACGCCAATAGCGGCGGTTTTTCTCACCATGTTTTTAGGTGCATTAATTTTCACAATTCTTGGTTATGATGGCTTGGGCGCAGTGAAAGAGATTTTCCTCACCCCAATAATAAACTCGCTAAAATGGCAAGACCTCGCAGTAAAAGCCGCACCATTAATCATTATCGGCGTTGGTCTATCAATCGGCTATCGTGCCAATGTGTGGAATATCGGTGCAGAAGGGCAATATATCGTCGGCGGTTTAGCGGCAACGGGGGTTGCGCTTTTAACTCATGACATGAGCGGTTGGTGGTTATTGCCGTTAATGGCAATTGCAGGTATTTTGGGCGGTATGGCATGGGTTTTTATCCCCGCTTTGCTTCGAACAAAATTAAAAGTCAACGAGATTTTGACCACTTTAATGCTGACTTATGTCGCCGTGCAATTACTCAATTTTTTAATTTTTGGCCCATGGAAAAGCCCAACGGCATATGGGCAACCGCAAACGGTTTTGTTCAACGATTCACAGATTTTGCCTTATATTATAAAAGGAACAATTGTGCAGGCAGGCGCACCAATCGCCATTATCATTGCCATTATCGCATGGTTATTCATGAGCCGTTCGGTATTTGGTTTTGCTGTAAAAACCGTAGGCACAGCGCCAAATGCCGCTCGTTATGGCGGGTTTTCTGCTAATAAAACAATTTGGATTACTCTGCTAATTGGTGGAGGATTAGCGGGTTTAGCAGGCATGTTAGAGGTCGCCGGACCATTTAATCGCATGGTTCCGCAATTTCCTACAGGTTATGGTTTTACTGCTATTATCGTAGCTTTTTTAGGGCGGCTGCACCCAATAGGCGTGATGATTGCAGGCATAGTTTTAGCAATTACATTTGTTGGCGGTGAAGTGGCACAAACGACCATCGGTTTGCCCAATGCGGCCGTGGGGTTATTCCAAGCATTGATGTTGTTTTTATTGTTAGCAAGCGATGTTTTAATTCGTTATAACATCAAAAGAGTGAGGGTGAAAAAAGCATGAATATTGATCTCACAATAGCAATAATTATCACCATGATTGGCGCATCAACTCCGCTTCTTTTGGCAGCACTTGGCGAATTAGTAGTAGAAAAAAGCGGCGTGTTAAATCTTGGCGTTGAAGGCATGATGCTTACGGGCGCAGTGGTTGGTTTTGCCGTAACTTATACTACGGGCAATCCTTGGCTTGGCATAGTGGCGGCGGCAATTGCTGGCATGGCGGCATCAATGATTTTTGCTTTTTTAACTCTCTCGCTTTCTTCAAATCAGGTGGCGACAGGTCTGGCATTAACAATTTTTGGCACAGGATTTTCTTCCCTGTTTGGTCAGCCTTATACTGGCAAACCAATCCAACTTTTCAAATCAATATTTCCCGATTATTTAACCGATCACCCAATCTTACGAGTATTTTTTGGCTATAGCCCCTTGGTATATTTTTCGCTTTTCATGGTGTTTGCTGTTTGGTGGTTTTTGCAAAAAACTCGTGCAGGTTTGATTTTACGAGCAGTGGGTGAAAATGATTTTTCAGCCCATTCGATTGGCTATTCAGTATTAGGTGTTCGCTATGGCGCAGTGGCATTTGGCGGTGCAATGGCAGGCATTGCTGGCTCTTGCTTTCCGCTAATTCTCACCCCGCAATGGGTAGAGGGGTTAACAGGGGGGCGAGGCTGGATTGCATTAGCATTAGTTGTGTTTTCTGCATGGAAGCCAACAAGACTACTTGCAGGGGCGTATCTTTTCGGCTTAATTGCTACTATGGAACTTTATGCAAAAGCGGCGGGAGGCGCTTTTAGAATTTTACCATCAGAGATTTGGGCAAGCCTGCCATATCTAGCAACCATTATTGTGCTTGTTCTTATTTCTATTAGGCGCTCTGCAAATTCAAGTGCGCCTGCTTGTTTAGGAAAACCATTTATACCTAGTAATTAAATTACAAATAATTAAAATCAAAACTATAAATACAGGAGAAAAACATGAAACTAATTAATCGACGTAATGTGTTAAAAATTGGTGGCGCAGCAGCTGCCCTTCCGCTTATTGGCTCGCATGCCTTTGCACAAAAAGACAAAGTAAAAGCTGCTTTTGTGCTAATTGGTACGCCCGATGATAATGGCTGGAATTATGGTCACGATCTTGGTCGCATTCAAATGCTTGAAGCTTTGGGTGATGATAGGGTTGAAACTACTGTTGTGACAAATGTTGCTGAAGGACCAGATAGTGAGCGGGTTTTTCGTGAACTTGCACAACAAGGCAATGACATTATTTTTGGAACTTCTTTTGGTTATGGCGATGCAATGCTTAAAGTTGCAAAGCAATTTCCTGATGTGAAATTTGAGTGGGCAACAGGCTATAAAACTTCAGAAAATCTTTCAATTTATAACGCACGTTTTCATGAAGGTCGCTCGGTGCTTGGCACAATTGCTGGCATGATGAGTAAAACAGGCATTGGTGCTTATATTGGCTCTTTCCCAATTCCAGAAGTTGTGATGGGTATTAATGCGTTTCACCTTGCAGCACGTAAAGCCAACCCAGATTTTATTACAAAAGTTGTCTATATTGATAGCTGGAATGACCCAGCAAAAGAATCAGATGCGGCTCGTGCGTTAATCGATCAAGGTGTTGATATCATTACCCAACATACCGATGGCCCAGCGGCGCTTCAGGTTGCACAAGAGCGCGGCATCATTGGTGGTTTTGGACAAGGCGCAGACATGAGCGCATTTGCACCAGATGCTCATTTAACATCTATTATTGATATCTGGTCACCATATTATATCAAGGCGGTTAAGTCTTTGCTTGATGGCAATTGGAAAGAGGGCGGATCTTGGGAAGGTCTTAAGGGCGGTGAAGTTGTTATTGGCGATTATAACAAGAAAATCCCTGCTGATGTTGTTGCTGCGGCTGAAGCAGTGCGCACGGGCATTATCGATGGCTCAGTTCACCCATTTGCGGGCCCAATAACCGACAATAAAGGCACTCTTCGTGTTGAAGAAGGCGATGTTATTGATGACGGCGAATTTTGGGGTGTAGATTGGTATGCTCAAGGGGTAGAGGCTTAAAAAAGTCATTTGTCTGGGCTGAATACGCCTAATGTCTCTTTCGTTCATTCTCCTTCCCTCCCCCTTGCGGGGAGGGATTGAGGGTGGGGGTATAAGATAAAAAAAGCGGGTGGGGGTATAAGATAAAAAGAGGGTGGGAGTATAAGACAAAAAGAGGGTGGGAGTTAAGCAAAAACACCGCTCTTACCCTGAGCTTGTTGAACTACCCTCACCCTGAGCTTGTCGAACTGCCCTCACCCTGAGCTTGTCGAAGGGTGAAGAAACAAAAACTATGAGAATTCTTCCACCCTTCGACAAGCTCAGGGTGAGGTGGGAGGGTGTGGCTCAAGATGAGGCAGTTGTGGCTCAAGAGATGAGGCAGGTGTGGATTGTTACGGGTGAGGTTCGCCCTTTCACTTCTGCTTTCTTAGCCATTTTTGCGAAAGTAAAAATCCAGTCTTACTAACTAGGAAACTAAATGCTAGATCAAACAATAATCTTAGAATGGCTAACATTTGCTACCCGCTGGTTACACGTAATCGTAGCTATTGCGTGGATTGGCTCATCATTTTATTTCATCGCACTTGATCTAGGTTTAAGAAAAACCAAACATCTTCCCAAAAAAGCCTTTGGAGAAGAATGGCAAGTGCATGGCGGTGGTTTTTATCATATAACGAAATATCTAGTTGCGCCAAGCACCCTGCCTGAACACCTTATCTGGTTTAAGTGGGAGAGTTATGCAACTTGGCTCACTGGTTTTACCATGCTTATTCTGGTCTATTATCTGGGTGCTGATTTATATCTGATTGATGCAAATGTGCTTGACGTGCCAGCATGGGGCGCAATTTTAATTTCACTTAGTTCGCTTACTATTGGCTGGTATATTTATGATCTATTATGCAAGTCGCCGATTGGCAAAAGTCAGAACACTTTAATGCTCGTTTTGTTTGGCGTTTTGGTGGTGATGGCATGGGCTTATACTCAACTGTTTACAGGGCGGGCGGCAATGATTCACCTTGGCGCATTTACCGCAACAATCATGAGTGCCAACGTGTTTTTTATCATTATTCCAAATCAAAAAATTGTGGTGGCAGACTTAAAGGCTGGGCGCACTCCCGCCGTCCATTTAGGGGCGCAGGCAAAGCAGCGATCTTTACACAATAATTACCTCACCTTGCCAGTAATATTTTTAATGCTTTCAACTCATTATCCGCTCGCTTTTGCAACACAATATAATTGGGTTATTGCTTCGTTAGTGTTTTTAATTGGCGTGGTTATTCGTCATTATTTTAACAGCAAACATGCGCATAAGGGCAAGCCAAATTGGACATGGCTAGTAGCGGCGATTTTGTTTGTTATCATTATTTTCATCTCAAGCATTCCAAGTCAAATTGACGAAAAAGAAATGGCAGTTTCAAAAGCTGTTAAGCCATTCTTGCAAAGCTCAAATTTTGAACAAGTGAATAATATTGTCATGGGGCGTTGCTCAATGTGTCACACAGCTGAGCCATTTTATGAGGGGGTGAATCGCCCTCCAAAAAATGTAATTTTAGACAGCGAGATAGCGATAGCAAAACAGGCAAAAAACATTGCAATTCAAGCAGGATATACACACGCAATGCCGCCAGCAAATGTAAGCTATATGGAAGAAAGTGAGCGCCAGATAATCATTGATTGGTATAAGCAGAGTTTAGCAAATTCAGGGCGCTGGCTATGAGTGAAAGCATAACAATTTTACGAGGACGAGTGCTTAGTTTTTTAAGTGAGCCAATGAATGTAACAGATTCAAATAGCTATATTTTTATAGAAGATGGTGCGTTGGCGATAAGAGAAGGTAAGATAATTGGGCGGGGTGAATATACTGATATTTTAGCGACCAATAATGGCGCAAAAATCATTGACCATCGCCCACATTTATTAACATCAGGATTTATTGATCCGCATATTCATTTTGTGCAAATGCAAGTGATTGCTTCTTATGCAGCAAATCTGTTGGAATGGCTTAATAAATATACATTTATTGAGGAGCAAAAATTTGCAAAATTAGATCATGCAAGCATGATTGCATCAGCGTTTTTTGATGAGTTAATTAACAATGGCACGACTACAGCAAGTGCTTATTGTTCTGTTCATTCTCAGAGTGTAGAGGCATTTTTTATCGAAGCAAAAAAGCGCAATATGGCAATGATTGCGGGCAAGGTAATGATGGATAGAAATTGCCCAAACGAGTTGCAAGACAATGCGCAATCTTCTTATGAGGATAGTAAAAATCTGATTGAAAAATGGCACGGGCAGGGGCGACTAAAATATGCAATCAGCCCAAGATTTGCTATCACTTCAACCCCAGAACAATTAGAGATGGCGGGCGCACTTTTAAGTCAATATCCTGATTGTTATTTGCAAACTCACCTGTCAGAAAATGATGCCGAAATCGCCCTAACAAAACAGCTTTATCCAGAGCATGAAAATTACACATCTATCTATGCTCATTATGGATTACTCGGCAAAAAAAGCTTATTTGGACACGCAATTCACCTAAGCGAAAGTGAGTTGGAAATGTTGGCAGATAGCGCTTCGGTTGCAGTATCTTGCCCAAGTTCAAACTTGTTTTTAGGTAGCGGACTATTTGATTTAGAAAAAACCCAAAATGCACGAGTGCGCTGTGCGATTGCAACCGACATTGGCGGCGGCACATCTTATTCAATGTTACAAACATTCGCCGATTTTTACAAAGCGCAGCAAATGCTAGGTAACCGCCTAAACCCTCTTATGTCATTTTATATGATGACCTTGGGCAATGCCAAAGCGCTTTCACTTGAAGCAGAAATTGGCACATTAGAAGTTGGCTCTTATGCCGATATTGTGGTGCTAAATAATAGTGCAACTGGCGCTATGAAAATACGAGCAGAAACCATCACAACATTAGCAGAAGAATTATTTTTGCTTCAGACATTGGGCGATGATAGAGCAATAGAGCAAACTTATGTTGCTGGAGTGGCGATGAAAAAGTAATATTCATATCCGCCCATAAAGACTTTCCGCTTTTTGTCTATCATCAATATTAAAACGATGGTTTGCTGGTGGGTGCGCTCGTTGTTCGCACGATAAGCGTGGGCAGATTCGACAACCAACGCCAATTGGCACAATCTGTGTTTCATTGCTTAAATCTATGCCATCAGAATAAATCATCTGTTTTGCCTTGTTAACATGACAACCAAGCCCAATCGAAAAATGCCGCTTTTGTGCGTTATGACGATAGCCACCTTTTTCAAAAGAGCGGGCGATGCAAAAATAAGTTTCACTATCTGGCATCTGACTAAGTTGAATATTTATCCTGCCAGGTTGTAAAAATGCCGAATAAACATTCCAACGTGGACAAGCGCCGCTATGACGAGGAATATGAATGCCTGAAAGTGAAAACCTTTTAGAAATATTTCCTGCAATATCGGTGCGAATAAGATGCAAAGGAATGCCTTGTTCACCCTTACGTTGAAGCGTAGTCATGCGGTGACATGCTTGCTCAAAGCTAACAGAAAAGCGCAAAGATATACGATCAATATCATAGCGGTATTGCTTGCAAGCATTAAGAAATGGCGCATAGGGCATAATTAAAGCGGCAGCAAAATATGAAGCTAGCACATTGCTGGCAAGCGCAGGTGCATCTTGTTCTGGTAAGTTGCTAGCATCAAAAATATTATCAATTTCATTTTTAATAGCGAGCAAACCAAGTTGATGAGCAAGAGTAAAAATCGCAGTTTCTGGCGGCAAAATGTCTGATATTTCAAGCAACCCATTATCTTGGTTAAATCGCCTTGCAATATTTGCAGGTAATGAGCTCAAGCGCCAATTAATACCAAAAACATTGAGTAAATAAGTGCCAATCCCCTCCATTAGATTATTCGATGAAATATCAATATCATCGCGAATTCTCTCCGCCGCCTCTTCAATGGTTGGAAAATGATTGGCATTTTCTTGCAAAAAATCTGAAATAGCATCGGTAGCACGGTGATATTGTGCTTCTTCTCCTTTAGATATTTCTGCGTTGGCAATATCTTGCAAGTTTGCGCCAGATTGAGAAACCTCACGATATTTATCAAATAGTCGCAACACCGCCCGCCCCACAACAGGGTTTGAAAAAGCCAAGTCTCGAATTTCCTGATTAGTTAAATCACTATCAACAAATAAATCATCACCAAAAATCTCCATCAAGTCACCAACCAGCTGAGCATCATCACTCTCAGCCAATTCACCAGGCTCAATGCCAAAATGCCCCGCAATTTTGAATAAAAGCGGCACAGTAATTTTGCGTCGGTTATGTTCAATCAAATTTAGATAACTAGCAGAGATGCCAATGTTTTTAGCTAGGTTATGTTGCGAAATATGCTTTTGTCGGCGCAATCGTCTTATTTTTCCACCAATTTGTGGTTCTTTATCATTCATTTTTTACAAACTTTACAAATATTAATGCTAGTATTTACAATAATTTACAGGTTTACATCGTGATATGTTGATTATTCTTGCATTATTATCAGGTTTGTAAAATATTTACAAGTAGGCATCATGTAGATGTTAAAACACACAGCCCAACTAATCCAAGGAGAATAAAATGTTAGATCAAGCAAGAACAAGTCAAATGCAATCAACACAACCAGAAGAATATATTACAATCATTGCTCCTTCAGTGCGTGAAGCAATGCGTCAATTCAAAGAGCGTGGTTTAGATGCTCTTGGATATGCGATTGTTGGGCAAGTTGTGCGTCAGCAATTTTCATTAGTTGGCTTAAACGAAACTAAAGATATGTTTGAAGGAAACACTATGGTTTCTGCAACATGGAAACGCAAAAGTAACTAAGACAATAATAATCAATTCACTCTTAATCCCTTTGTCATGTTTGGCAAAGGGCATGGGATATCTGTAACGAAATGGAATGATAAAATGCTAGATAAAAATCAAAAAGATAACTCAGCAGATCAATTCACAGCCCCCGAATGGGCATTAAATCGCTGGGATAATATCGAGCGTACTTTTAGCCCTTATGATGTAGCTCGCCTTTCAGGTTCGTTGCCAATTAAATATAGTTTAGCAGAAAATGGCGCAAAAAAGCTTTGGCAATTATTGCAAAGCGAAGATTTTGTTCCAACCTTGGGAACATTCACGGGCAATCAAGCAGTGCAGCAGATTAAAGCGGGGCTAAAAGCCATTTATCTTTCTGGCTGGCAGGTGGCGGCAGATGCCAACACTAGCGGCAATATGTATCCCGATCAGAGTTTATATCCAGTTGATAGCGTGCCTTTGGTGGTGAAACGAATTAATAAAGCTCTGCAAAGAGCCGATCAGATTCAGAGTATGGAAAAATTTGAGGGAATTGATACCACTGATTTGGATTTTTTTGCTCCAATCATAGCAGATGCAGAAGCAGGTTTTGGCGGTGCGCTTAATGTGTTTGAATTGATGAAATCAATGATTGAAGCGGGTGCTGCTGCGGTGCATTTTGAAGATCAATTAGCATCTGAGAAAAAGTGCGGACATTTGGGTGGCAAAGTACTTGTGCCAACTCGAACATTTATCAAGACATTAAATTCGGCTCGTTTAGCGGCTGATACAATGGGCGTGCCAACAATTATAATGGCAAGAACCGATGCCGAAGCGGCAAGGTTAATCACTTCAGATATTGATGAATATGATGAACCATTTATTACGGGTGAGCGCACAGAAGAAGGTTTTTATCATCTTAAGGGTGGCTTTGAATGTGCTATATCTCGTGGTTTAGCTTATGCCCCTTATGCTGATTTAATTTGGTGTGAAACTTCAACTCCAAGCCTAAAAGATGCAAAACGATTTGCAGAAGCAATAAGAAAGCAGTACCCAAATCAAATGTTAGCTTATAATTGCTCACCTTCATTTAATTGGGCTAAACACATGGGCGAAGCGGATATGGCAAAATTTCAGTGTGAACTTGGTGCAATGGGGTATAAATATCAATTCATTACGCTTGCAGGTTTTCATAATCTTTCGCTTAGTACGTTTAACTTGGCTCGCAATTATGCAAAAGACGGCATGAAGGCATATAGCGCTTTGCAGCAGGCAGAATTTGGTGCAGAAAAACACGGTTTTAGCGCCACTCGACATCAACGAGAAGTTGGCACATCTTATTTTGATGCAGTTAGTATGGCTGTTTCAAGTGGGCGATCTTCTACCACTGCTATGTCAGAGTCTACCGAGTTAGTGCAATTTTAGACCGAATATATTTGACTCATAAATAATAGGAGTTAACCTGATAATATATCAGGTTTCTCTATAAAAGTTGTGAGGTAAAAATGTCATCATATGTAAAACGTTCTACTCTTGAGGTAGATAAAATATTAGCAGATTTTATTGAAAATCAAGCGCTTGTTGGCATAAATCTTACACTTGAAAATTTTTGGTCTGGTTTTGCTAAGATGGTGGCAGAAATAATGCCGCGCAATGTTGAACTATTAGCAAAGCGAGAAAATTTGCAAAACAAAATAGATGCTTGGCATAAAAAAAATGGTGCGGTTGCTAGCGATCCATTGGCTTATGAAAAGTTTTTGCAACAGATTGGCTATTTAATAGATGAGCCAGAAGATTTTGAAATTTCAACCACTGGATTAGATCCTGAAATTTCAACAATTTGTGGCCCACAATTAGTTGTGCCGGTATCAAATGCCCGCTTTGCACTTAACGCAGCAAATGCTCGCTGGGGATCGCTATATGATGCTTTTTATGGCACAGACGTAATTCCACGTGAAGGAGATTTAGCCCCAACTAAGGGTTATAATGCAAAACGTGGCAATGCAGTTTTTGCCAAAGCGGCTAAATTTTTAGACGCTAGTTTTCCATTGGTAAGCGGTAAACATTCTGATGCGCTTGGTTATTTTTTAGAAAATGGTGAATTGCTTGTAGGTTCAGAAAAAGGGGCAAGTAAACTGGTTGATGAAAGTCAGGTGGTTGCTTTTGCCAATGATGGAAAAATTAAAAAAATACTGCTTAAGAATGCAGGTCTGCATGTTGAGTTAGTGATTGATAAATCTAGCACTATTGGCGCTTCGCACCCTGCTGGTTTGTCCGATATTATTATTGAAAGCGCACTTACTACTATTCAAGATTGTGAAGATAGTGTTGCCGCAGTTGATGCAATTGATAAGGTTGGAGTTTATAAAAATTGGCTCGGCCTGATGGACGCAACGCTAGAGGAGAGCTTTGAAAAAGGCGGCAAGACTATTACCCGCAAGCTTAATTCTGACAGAAAATATCAAGGCATTGATGGGCATGAATTAACGCTAAAGGGCAGGGCGCTTTTATTGGTTCGTAACGTTGGTCATTTAATGACAACAGATGCAATTTTAGATGAAAAGGGCAATGCGATTGGTGAAGGACTAATGGACGCAGTGCTGACTTCTCTTTGTGCTATGCACGGCATGAAAGAAAAGCTAAATTCAAATACTGGCGCAATTTATATCGTAAAACCAAAAATGCACGGCGCCGATGAAGTTGAATTAGCGTGTGATATTTTCACTCAAGTTGAAGAGTTATTATCTTTACCAAAAAATACTATAAAAATCGGCATCATGGACGAAGAAAGGCGAACATCAGCTAACCTAAAAGCCGCCATTTTTGCTGCACGTGAGCGATTATTTTTTATCAACACTGGATTTTTAGACAGAACAGGTGATGAAATTCATACTTCAATGCAAGCAGGCCCAGTATTAAGAAAAGATGAAATCAAGCAAGAAAAGTGGATACAAGCCTATGAAGATAGGAATGTTTTGATTGGGCTAAATTGCGGTCTTTCGGGCAAGGCGCAAATTGGCAAAGGTATGTGGGCGACTCCAGATAACATGGCGGATATGCTGGCAAGCAAAACCATACACCCAAACGCAGGCGCAAATTGCGCTTGGGTTCCCTCCCCAACAGCCGCAACCCTGCATGCGCTTCATTATCATGAGATTGATGTATTTGAAGCGCAAAAACGCCGCCATAACGAGGAAACTCCAACGCTTGCTGAGTTATTTTCTATGCCGATGCTTGATCCCACAAGTCTCAGCTTTGATGAAAAAATGCGTGAATTAGAAAATAACGCACAAGGCATTTTGGGCTATGTTGTGCGCTGGGTTGAGCATGGGGTGGGTTGTTCAAAAGTGCCAGATATAAATGATGTTGGTTTGATGGAAGATAGGGCGACTTGTCGTATTTCTTCGCAAGCCATTGCAAATTGGCTAGAGCATGAGGTGGTGAGTGAAAGTCAAGTGCGTAAGGTTTTTGAGCGCATGGCAAAAATAGTTGATGGGCAAAATAAAAATGACGTAACTTATAAAAATATGGCGGACAATTTTGATAAGTCAATTGCTTTTCAAGCAGCATTAAAATTGGCGTTAGATGGGGCAAACCAACCCTCAGGTTATACTGAACCAATTTTGCATGCGATGCGAATAAAAGAGAAGGTTGCTTAGAAGAAGATTTGGTTTCTTTGTCTTTTTATTATTTTGTGCACTAATAAATAAAAAATTGCGCATTTTTTTGAGAGAATTATTAAGGTTGATATTGCTAATAGTGAAAATTTAGGGAGAGACACCTAAAGTAGAACAAGATTCATTAAGCTTTAGCAATGAAGTCGACAATGTTAATGATAAAAATAATTCAAGAAATGATTTAGCAGAACCTGCGGTTTATATTTACTTAAAACCAAAAAATCCTTATCAGCCGCCATCAGGCGAGTTGATTAGTGATTTAATGATGATAAGTCTGGGTTCTGGCGAAAAAGAGAAGTTCCAAGCACAAATAGATGAAATTATAAATATTTTCGTGTGCTATTATATTTTACGCTTATCTACATTAACTAGTTAACATTTTTGCTTTTGCGCTCCGTTTTATTTTCCTTCATAATGCTTTAACTATTTTACAAAGGGTTTTTTTGGGGTATAATAATAGGTAGTTTTATTAGTGAAAATACGTATGGAGTGAGTAATGGCTGATTCAGCTGGTGCTTTAGGTGGTGGCAAATCATCTGAGCCAGTAGATAAAAACAATGAATCAATGAATATTAAGAGGACAGCTTTTGCTGCATCTCGCACTAGTGAAAAATTATCTTTTAAAAAATATACGCAAAATACTAATTCGCAAAACACTGAAATTTCACAGCAAAAAATGTTTCGTCAAGGTAGTTCTTCACACTCTTTACAAAGGGTAACTCAGCAAAAAGAACACGGCAATGACATTAATAAAAAGAGTGGGGGAAATAATAGGTCATCTAAAATAGGATCTAACCCAGATAGTTCAAATGATTCTTTAGTGAAAAATTTCTTTCGCCATAGAAGTGATTATAAAACAATAAAAGATTTGCTTACGCAAGTTCAAAATTTGCGAGAAGAAAAGAATAGTCTTGATTCTAATAGCAAAACAAAAGCCCATGCTTTTTTTAACACTCCAACTAATATTTTAGCTCCAAGGTGGACGCAATCTTTAGCAACTGAAAATAAATTATTAGCTAGTTTAGTAGGTGAGTTTAAGTCACTAAAAACTGATATCATGGAGATTAAAAAATTTAATTCTGAAAAGAAGGAAATTAAAAGCTTAGAAAAACAGCTTGAAAAATTAACAAATGAAAAGCATGACTTATTAATTAATATAGATAAAAATGATGAACTGAATAATATTACACTCAGAAAGAATATTAGATCAATAAATAGTTCGTGGTATCAAATTCATAAAAACAATAATAATTTAATTGCCAATCTTAAAATTCAAATAAGAGCCACAAAACAAGAAATTAGTGATATTAAGAGTGAGCAAGCAGAGAATAACTCAAGGAATAATCTTGAAAAAGAAATTTTAGAGTTAAAAGATTTGCGACATAATTTGTTAGTGCGTGATGGCGATACAGAGCAAGTGCCACAAACTCAAATCAGTTATTATGAGGTTAGTGCAAATAATTCATGGTTAGAGAATCAAGATATCAAGCAACGCAATATTGCAGATTTGAAAGCAGAAATTACAGCTAGAAAATCTGAAATCAATGAAATAAAAAAACACTTAGAAATTCCAAGCTAGCTCAAAAACACCTTAAAATCTAAGAGAAATAATAAAGTTGGATTTTTCTTGCGAAATATTCATTAGTAAAACCTTAATAAAATCAAACAGTTAAACTTTAGTTGTGTTCAGCAATTCAAAATTCCCCTCAAAATACTGCGGCTACGTATTCAGTACGGATATACATATTTAGCATCGAATGCCATTGTGTGTTTAAGCAAAGTAACCGTAGACAAAAAGTAACCGTAGACAAATTAGCTATTAAAAAGGAGAGAAAAATGTTTTCTGCATTATTATCATTAGGGGCATCTTTATTACCTAAATTACTTCCATCTTTATTAGGCAGTGGAGCTGGTGGTGGTCTGTTTAGCAATCTTCTTAGTAGTTTTCTTGGTACAAGCGGCGGAGGCAGTGCTGGCGGAGCATTGGCTAATATGTTTTTCCCTACAAATGTTCTTGCTAACACAATAACTGGCTCTGTAATTGATAGTGTGTTGGAAGAGGATAAACCGCAGCCACAGCTACAGCCACAGCCACAACAAAGGCGCATGGTAACAGCTAACTATTCTACTGAGCAATCTTCAGTTAATAATAATTATTACACAGCCAATGATAATAGTTCTAATAGTGATGGCTGGGTTGCCAAGCAAGATCACTGGGCTTAATTATTAAGCCAATTAATTTTTCTAAAAGCCATGTTGATTTTCAGCATGGCTTTTTTGATTCTAAAATTTGGTAATAACAACCTGTTTCATTCCATCGAAGCTAGAATTTTTAATCAAATATGAATAATCACCTAAAGAATACGTATTTAGTACGGATATACGGATTATTCTTAATATGTAATAGTTGGGTTAATAGTTTAATATAACTCAATTAGGGAGAAGAAAAATGGGACTTTTTAGTGGAATAGGTAATTTTTTTAAGGGCGCTGTTGATATTATTTCAACTCCATTCAGAGCTGTTATGGGTGGAATTTCAGGATTTATGAATAATGGTCTTGAAGGAGCTTTTAAGGGGGTAGTAAATGCGTTTTTAACTCCGTTTATGCCTGCTCCAAATTATACTCCAGTACAGCGCTCTATTACAAAAGAGCCAGAACCAGAGCCAAAGCCAGAGCCTATTTGTCATAATAACCATTGTCATGTTGGTGATAAAGTAGTTTATCATCAATCTAAGAATTCTGAAACTTCTTATAATACAAATAATGATCATCATCATCATTATCATCACCATGCAGACAATGACTATAATAATGACCATGACTCACATGGTTGGTGTCCAACTAAAGAGCGTTTTGTATAATAATATTGAAGTTATTCAATCTATAAAAACCACGCAAAATAGGTAGCGTGGTTTTTTTATATAAACTAAAATAACATTCTTATTTAAATTTGTGTTTATGGGGTAGGGAGAATATATTGTGAGCAGTTTAATTAATAATATAATAGCATCTACCCACACACCAAATACAGCATATAAAAGTGATAAAAACTTTTCAAAAGAAGCAATAAAAGCGCAAGAAAGTACTATAAAATTTTTTGCTCCACTTGCAAATCAACAAAATTTACCAACTTGTAATACATTTGATAGCTGCCCATATCCAAAGCTAATATCTGTGGTTTCGTTACCAAGATCGCAAAATGATACACCCACTGCAATTATGCTAAATTGGGTGATAGAGGAATTTGATGATAATGCGTCGCAAAATGATGTAAATTCAAGTAATTAACACGCTATAATATTAAAAATTTTATCAATCAATAAAATCAAACTTATCAACATCAAACAGCCCAAAATCGGTCATTTTAAGATGTGGAATAACAGGTAGAGCCAAAAACGAAACTTGTAAAAACGGCTCGGGCAGGGTGCAACCTAGCTGCTTTGCCGCATCACGTAAAACCTCTAAGTCACTCGCGACAATTTCAAATGGCTGCTCGCTCATAAGCCCCGCAATAGGCAACGCAATATCTGCATTTATCTTGCCATTGTCAGCAACAGCAAATCCACCGCCCATTTCAATAATTCTATTAACAGCGATTGCCATATCTTCATCATTTGTGCCAATCACCACAATGTTATGGCTATCGTGGGAGACAGAAGAGGCAATTGCGCCGCTTTTTAGACCAAAGCCAGTAACAAATGATCGCCCAATATTACCATTCTTGCCATGCCGTTCAATCACCGCAATTTTAATCACGTCTTGTTTAATGTCACAAAGCAAGCCCTTCTCACTAACTTCAAGATTAGCATCTTCCCTAAAAGTGATAATAAGCCCAGATTTAACCCCAATCACGGGCGTAAGATTTTGTCCTGCTTTTGGCTGGCAAATGAAATTCTCAGCACTCACCTTTTTGGCTTTCATAGAATTAAGACCAACGGGTTTAATGCTCTTGCGCTTAGTAAAAATCTCAGGTTTAACCAAACGCCCGCCAGCAATAACATCACTCACCGCACAAGTTTCTAAATTATCAAGCAGCACAATATCAGCACGATATCCAGAGCCAATAATACCTCGATCTTTAAGACCAAATATCCGTGCCGCACTATAGCTAGCCGCTCGATAAACATGATGCAGAGGGCGACCTTTGGCTATTAGGCGGCGAATAAGAGCATCAAGATGTCCCTCATGTTTGATGTCAGCTGGGTTTCTATCATCAGTGCAAAGTGCCATAAAACTAGAGGTGTTTTCGTCCAATACTTCAGCAAGCGCATCAAGGTCTTTAGAAACAGATCCCTCACGAATAAGAATAGACATGCCTTTTTGCAATTTCTCACGTGCTTCTTTGGCACTAGTTGCTTCATGGTCAGTGCGAATGCCAGCGGCGAGATATCCGTTTAAATCTTTACCGCCGAGCAAGGGGGCGTGACCATCAATATGCCCATCTTGAAAAGCGAGTAATTTTGCCAAAATATCAGGGTCAGCATTTAATACACCCACAAAATTCATCATTTCTGCCAAGCCAATAACCTTTGGGTGTTTGATGAAAGGCAAGAGATCTTCAATCTCAATTTGCGCCCCAGATGTTTCATGTTTGGTTGCAGGAACACAAGAAGATAGATTAATCCGCACGTCCATAATGGTTTCATTTGCGCATTTTAAGAAATATTCAATCCCCTCAATTCCTAAAACATTTGCAATTTCATGCGGGTCGCAAATAACGCTCGTCACGCCATAGGGAAGCACACAACGATCAAATTCTAGCGGAGTAACTAAAGATGATTCTATGTGTAAATGTGTATCGATAAAGCCGGGGACAGCATATTTGCCAGTTCCATCAATTTCAATTTCCCCATGATAATTTTCATGCGTTCCAACAATGCGATTATTCAC
>Ga0256834_1000208_pt1 | contig 42159 bp, 47 predicted proteins | sample 4281140metaG_FD_190536 | JGI IMG/M metagenome (GOLD analysis project Ga0256834, IMG submission 190536) | Hydrothermal vent microbial communities from East Pacific Rise, Pacific Ocean - 4281-140 | ecosystem: Environmental > Aquatic > Marine > Hydrothermal vents | place: Pacific Ocean: East...
GGCATTCCTGGAAGCAGAACTGCTGATTCAAGCTGGACTTGCAGACAGGGTGCTTATTGTTGGGATAGATGATCAAACCAATTCATTAGTTCTTGAACTATTCGGTATGCTTGAAGCCTCTATTACACCAGAACTTGAAACGAAGGGCATCATGCCAAGTGCTTTTGATGATATCAATTATGGCTTCCGACTTGGGCAAGGTGCCGGCTATGTTCTGCTCGAAAGCGAAAAGTCTCTTAAAGAAAGCGGTAACAAACCGTTGGCTTATCTGGAAAAAACCGCGCTGACCGCTGAAAAGCTTAGCAATCCGTTTGGACTGTCGCCGGATGGATTTGGTTATTACAAAATCATCAGGCAAGTTCTAGCACAAAGCAATGTGAATCAGAATGAGATTTCATTTATCAAAACTCACGGTACTGGTAGCAAATCCAACAATATTGCGGAGAGTAATGGAATCAAAAAGGCATTTGGTAATGAGTTCATTGCAACTAGCTACAAACCAGAGATCGGTCACACTCTTGGAGCAAACGCAATTATCGAGCTTGATATTGCACTCAAAGATGCCAAAGCAGGTTTTGTTCGTGGTATCATAAATCGTACCAAGCACGATGACCAATTCCTCTCGTACAATAAAGCAATGGATATTTCAAAAATTCTAATGCTGGGGAGTGGCATGGGCAATGTGTATGCTGCATCAATCGTTTCTATCGCAAATTCATGACCATACATGCTAAGGCTTTCGGCTACTTTAAGACAAACTGCTACATACTGGAGCAATCTGGTATGTCGCTCATTATTGATCCGGGGCAAGGTGCACACGCATGGATAGAGAAAACGATGAACGGAAAGCCGCTTGCTATACTAAATACCCACGGACACTATGATCATGTATTTGACAACTCAATACTACAGAAGAAAATGTCTATACCAATATATATACATCAAGATGATGCCTTACTACTTAAAGATGATGATACCGAAGTAGGTTTAATACCTTCTTTCCCAGATGTCTATCTAAATGATCAAACGGATTATGAGATTGGCCCTTTTCGCTTTAGATGTATTCATCTTCCAGGGCATTCGCATGGAAGTGTATTGCTTGACTTTGGTAAATACATCTTCAGTGGTGATTTTGTGATGGAGAACACAGTTGGAAGGTACGACTTTCGAACTTCTTGCAAAGCAGACATGCACAAAAGCCTTAAAAAATATAAGGACCAATTCTCTATTTATCGTAACAATCGACATGTACTTGTCTATCCTGGACATGGCAGACCAATTACTATTGGCGAATCTATAGAGACTATTAACAAATGGTTGAAATTTTTTTGATAAAAATGACATAATAAGGAACAACATGAATGTATTGGCACTCGATTTCAGTCCTACACCTAAAGAGTTTTCACTTACGCACATGCTTTTGACGCGCTTTGTTAAAGGGATGATTTTAGCAGGTGCAAATGTTGAAATAATTAAATTCAGTAAAACTGATAACAACGTTGATCCATGTGTAGGTTGTCTTCACTGTTGGACTGTGACGCCCGGTGAGTGTAAAACAATTAAAGATGACATGAGCACGAGCGTATTCGCGAAATGGCAAAATGCGGATCTTGTAGTTTATGCTACGCCAATCTATAATCAATTTATGACGGCGAGTATGAAAAGTTTCATCGAAAGACTTCAGCCGGCAGGAGACATTGCAAATTTTAGAGGTCAAAGCAAAGCAAATTATCCGGATACGGTACTATTAGCTACGGCAACATATCATGGGAAAGAAGAATTCTCTTTTTTGTCAAGCTATATGAATGGTTACTATGCCAAAGAGAAGAATTCCCGAATCCTTGTAGAACTTTATCGCCCACAAGTAAAATTCCTCAGTACAGACCTCTTCCCGAAATTCAAAAGTCGTATATTGTCAGCCTATGAGAAGGCTGGACAAGAATTAATCGAAACAGGTAGTGTATCCCCTGAAACTATTGACAATGCTACATGCGATCTAACAGATATGGAACGCTTTAATAGACTGCAACTACTTATCAGCAGAACTATCCAAAAGCATAATATGAGCCACAAAGTATTTATAAGGAAAAAGCCTCCTCTTGATGTTACCAATATAGATGATTTTATCATGCTAAGTGGTTTGCTTATGGAAAATATGAACATTCCTAAAAAAGCCTTAGATGATTTCAAAATACAGATGAATTTTGTAGAAGGAAATTGTAGTACAGTGATCAGTAATGATAGTATTAAGGTCAGTAAAGGCATTGTTAAAAACCCCAACATACAAGTGGCGACCAACATCGCGACATGGATGAGCATCATGGGAGGCAAAATAAGTTTTCAAGAAGCAGTTGAACAGCAGGATATAAATATTGAATTCAAAGACGAAAACAGTCGACATATATTCCTCAATCTCATGCGTACTATGGCCCCAAACATTAGAGTGGAAAAAGGAGTGAGAACATAATGGAAATACGTGTTTATTACGAGGATACAGATGCCAATGGGATAGTTTACCATCCTAATTACATCAAGTATTGCGATCGGGCCAGATCAGAGTATTTTTTTCGGTATGGATTACGCCTCAAAGAAGGTAATTCATACCTTGTGATCAGGAGTCTCGACGTTAAATATTATAAACCGGCGGTCTTGGGTGATATTCTTTTGGTTACCAATAAAATTGAATCAATTCAGAGGGCATCCATTTCTGTATATCACGAAATATTGAAAAAGGATTCTGGTGAAAAGCTATTTTCCATGAAAATTACCCTTGTTTACTTAAGAAAAGGAGTGCCATCGATGCTACCGGCTTCATATGTTGAGCTTTTTCATAAGTTCAATGATGGACTTATATAGATTCAGTAACTTTGAAGCGTTGTAATTTAGCTGTAGTAACCAACACTTGATCTGACACTGATAAATTTCTCCTGAGAGTATTTGTTAGTTTGTTAGGAGCCATTATATCCTGCTTTTTTCGATTAAAGCGATCATCTTGATCTGTGTAAGATGATTGTGTTTTTCGAAATATTCCATTAGGGTCATACCTTCACGGTTTTTACCCTTGACGGATTCGCTAGAAACTATAGTGTTTGAGTCATTCATTTAAGTCATTTTGCAGCTCTTCGATGGATCAGTAGATTTTTTTCTAAACGAGATGGCATAGAACCTCCTACTGAACCGTCTTATGAAAGCGTTCACAGATGTCGTTGGTTTGGAGAGATTTGGTTTTTGAGAGGATTACTCAATGACACAATAATACCATTCGTTGTTGACCATGCAGCTTACATAAAGCCAGTTTTTAAATAGACTACTTGGTCTATTTTAAGGAAAAAAAGGTTAATATTCATTACAAAAATAAATTTAGGAGAATTCCATGAAGCGCGTAGTTGTCACTGGAGTAGGAATGATTAATGCCCTTGGGCATACGAGCGAAACATCCTTTGATGCCATTACGAAGGGAGAGAGCGGTGTTGGGCCTATTACTCTTTTTGATGCTTCCGAACAAAAGGTTCGAATCGCAGCTGAAATTAAAAACTTTGATCCAGTTACTATTATGAACCCTAAAGACGTAAAAAAAGCTGATCGTTTTATTCATCTTGGTCTGCATGCGGCACGCGAATGCATCGAAGATGCTGGCCTTGCAGATTCTGATATAAGAGAATTATTTGGTATTAGTGCATCTAGCGGTATTGGAGGCCTTCCCCAGATTGAGAAAAATTCAATTATTTGCAACACTAAAGGCCCTGGGCGTGTTTCACCCTTTTTCATTCCATCGTCGTTGTGCAACATGTTGGGAGGTTATGTATCGATCAGGTATGGATTGAAGGGTCCAAACTTGGCTTCCGTCACAGCATGTACAGCAGGACTTCATGCAATCACTGAAGCGACCAAGACGATTATGCTTGGAGATGTTAAGGGAATGGTAGTGGTGGGTGCCGAATCTGCCATATCGGCCGTTGGAGTTGCAGGATTTGCCTCAATGAAAGCACTATCTACAAGAAATAATGAACCAAAAAAGGCATCACGCCCATTTGACAAGTATAGAGATGGTTTTGTTCTTGGAGAGGGAGCAGGTGCTCTTGTTCTCGAAGAACTTTCCCACGCCTTAGAACGCGGAGCTAAAATTTACGGCGAAATCATTGGATACGGGGAAAGTGGAGATGCATACCATGTAACAATGCCTGCGCCGGAAGGCGATGGTGCATATCGAGCAATGAAGGCCGCCATGGCCAAAGCTGGATGGCCAAAGCTTGATTACATCAATGCTCATGGCACAAGTACTTATTACAACGATATGTACGAGACTATGGCAATAAAAAAACTTTTCGGAGGCACGGATAAATGCCCGCCAGTAAGTTCTACAAAAGGGCAAATCGGACATTGCCTTGGGGCAGCAGGTGTGATTGAGGCAGTCATTTCTCTTAAAACAATGGAAAAAGGGATTATTCCCCCAACTATCAATCAAGAAGAGATCGACGAGAATTGTGATCTTGACTATGTACCAAATAGCGCACGTCAAACCCCCGTTAATACAGTAATGAGTTGCAACTATGGCTTTGGTGGCACTAATGGTGCCATTATCTTTACAAAATACTCCATCTAATACAGTGACATGAAGATAACAGTTATTAATTCTAGCCCTAGAAAAAAGGGAGTGACTTCCTCGTTACTGCATTCACTTACAAATGGTTTCAATGACGCTGGAGCCATTTTTGAAGTTTACAATCTCTACGAGATGAATATAAAATATTGTGATGGTTGTTTTCAATGTTGGTACAAACACCAAGGTACTTGCAAATTCCATGATAGTTTTAATGAGATCTACAATACGATGATACAATCGGACCTGATTGTAATTGCATCTCCTATCTATGGAATGATGATTAATGGGATGCTCAAATCATTTCTTGATCGTGTATCGATGGTCTCTCATCTTCCTGATTTTATCATAGATGAGCATAGTAAAAAAATGGTCAAGCCAATGTATGACTATCTTCCACCAATTGCCATTTTAATGGTTGGCAATATGTCTGGGCGTGAAATTTTTGATGCCGCAACATTGTTTTTTACTGAATATTTTAGAATTACTAATGCGGAACTGAGGGTAATAATGTTACGTCATCAGTCTGAACTTCTCATTAGACCGATACTTGAAGATGTCAAATCGAAAGTATTTGGAGCCATGAGGCAAGCTGGTTTTGAATTGGTTAAAGAGGGAATTGTAAAGCCCAATACCCTTAAACAGATAGAACAAGACCTCCTTGAAATAGATAAATTTATTGAAGGACATAATATGTTTTGGAAGATTTGTACGCGTAAAAAAATAGCACCAATGAATGTGGAATTTGATAAATATCCGTTTTTAAAAATATAGAAGGAAATGAAATGAAATTTACAGGAAAAAATGTACTTGTAACAGGTGGGGGTCGAGGTATTGGTGCCGGAATTGCAACCACGCTAGCGCAATATGGACTTAAAGTATGGATCAATTATAATAATTCAGAAGAGCATGCCAAGTCTCTTATGAATGAGATTCTTGATAAGTTTCCAGACGCAGAGGTTGAGACAATTAGATTTAATGTTGCTTCTGAAATGAATTTTCTTGATGCGATGAATCATATAATTCAACAAGATGGAGGGTTGGATTATCTTGTAAATAATGCTGGCATTACGAATGACAAGATATCGATCTCAATGAGCGTGTCTGAGTATGATCAAGTAATGAATGTAAATGCACGCTCATGTTTTATTGGATCTAGAGAGGCTCTCAAAATAATGGCTCGCAAACATTTTGGAGCAGTGGTAAATATTTCGTCAGTAACGGCTCAAATGGGGAATGTTGGACAAGTTAATTACGCCTCATCCAAAGGAGCAATAAATTCAATGACAAAAACATTTGCACTAGAAGGGGCACTTAGGGGTGTCAGGTTCAATTCAGTCTCACCTGGACTCATTAAAACGGATATGGTTAAGCATGTCAATGATGACGCCATCAATGTATTGAAAAGCCGTATACCCATGAGACGTCTTGGAACTATTGACGAAGTATCTTATACTGTAGCGTTTCTATTAAGTGATTACGCTTCGTATATAACTGGTGAAAATATCAATATCAATGGCGGTATCTATATGTAATCCAAGGATGGTTTTTGGTATGATTAGGACAATGATATTAGATACTCTCACACATTAATGCACCGCTTGTTGTTGACAGAGGGTGAATTGCAGATCAATGATATTAGCCACTCCTTCAGATAGTCGTCCTCGCTGGGTTTGAGTAGGTCGCAACACGGCAATGTCTCGAAGCATGTTGTCCGGTTAGAGAGGCATATGCTCCATCTTCAATTTGGCAGCAAATTTAGTACATTCAACTATTTTCTTGATATAGATTCGTCTTTGGAACCGGATATTTTGTACAGAACAAGAAAATCTTTAGAGGAGATGGGGCTTTTAAAAAAGATTTCCAAGGGAGAATACATAATTACCGATGTTTTTATTGAATTTTATTTAAAAAATGTTTTTGAGTAAATATCAATTGCATTGGAATATGTGGTTCATGGAAGGAAATCTCAAAAAATGGAAAAACTAAATATAATAATTTTAAATTTATTAGCATTAGTTACATTCTTTGCAACTATGTTTTTAATATTAGGGTATGTTTTTGCATCAGTAGCTTCTAAGATTAAAGCTCTTACAGAAAAAAAATATATGATATTAATAATTGGTTTACTATTTGACTTAATAGTTTATTATTTCTATTACAAAGTATTGTTAAACGAACTCTCTTTCGAATTGGTAGCTACTTTCTCAGATATGTTTGATGTTACCGTTTTGTTGCTTTTGCATGCGTTGCTGATAATTTTTTTCGGTTTTCACTTTAACCAACTATATCCAAATAGAGGACAAAAGGGTGTAAATGAAAAGGTTTATTGTTAGCATTTGTATCGTAATTGCAAATTTTGCTTATGCCTGTACCGGTGACTGCATAACTTGTCATCCGGTGTTAAAAAAATCGATAGAGGAATCGCACCATCGAATCCTAAAGAGCTGTATAGAGTGCCATAAAAACAACACTGGCAATACCGGTTCTTGCGGACAAGATTGCTTCGATTGTCACGACAAGCAAAAACTTATAGCTTCAAGTTTGCCAGAGCATCGGGCAATAAAAAAATGTTCTAAATGTCACATTGAAAGGTTCAATATAATAGAAAAAAATTCGTTTTATGGGGAACATCTGCTTGATATAATTAATAAAGGGAAAAAGAATGAATAAACTAATTGAGAAACTGGGCAAAAAATATGAGAATATGACGAAAAATGAGCTTATTGATGAATTAAAAAACGAGTGTAAGAGGCAAACTTGCTATGCTGATTGTTATGTTGATTTAATATGCGAAGATGACAATGCTGTTGTTTTCGAGATTGGAATTTATTTCGAAGATGGTAAAGGATTTGATTTAAAATGTGCAGTTGAAAAACGCATCAAGATTTTTAAAAAAGTCGACGAAAAATTTAAATTACATACAGATACAGTTAAATATTATAAAGATTTTCATTAAAAAGTTTACCAATAAACCGAAAGCAAAAATATTTTTAAAAACGGAGGAATGTATGTCAATAAATATGTTTACATTGCTTTGTGTTTCAGCGTTACTTACTTTTTTTGCAATTGTATGTATATCTATATATAGGTTTATGAAGGAGAGGAAGTTTAAAAATTTTGCGTATATGATGCTTTCAATGGCCGCACTACTTTTTTTATATGGTTATGTATATTTTTTTTATAATTATGGAGAAATTGGGGAGGATGAATATAAACAATTGTATCAAATTGCCGAAGATCCTAAATATAGATTAGAGATATTCGATCTCTTAAAAGATGGCAAGATTACACCGGCTGAATGGAATATTTTTATTATTAATCATAAAGATGATCCAATCGATCTCGAAGATACCAAGAGGAACAAATTCAAAAATAGACTAATGGTAATGAAACAGAGATTTGAAGTATAAAAAGCAAGAACCGGCCGGTGAGAGCATATCCCCTTGCGTTAAAACCTTCCCATAAGGGAAGCTCCGCCTATATTGCGTAGCAATTAGGTGGGGAGGTTTACTTTTTGATTGGAAAAATAAAAAAGCAATTTTAGAAAAAAGTTTGAAAATTATAGTTTTCAAAACAATTTGATATAATCGAATAATAAAAAATATTTTAGGTATTGAGGTGATACAATGAAATATCCGATCGATTTTAAAGATAGTTTTGAAGATACGCTTCGATTTTGGATCGAGAGATACATCAGATACAAACTCGGTTCTCTCTCGAACAGACAGGTTAAGGATCCGGAAAAGATAGCTTCTGTGATGAAAAAGCTAACTCTTGGCACATCAAACATAAAAGAGCTCTCCCAACTGGCAAAAGACGCCAGAAACGCCGGTTTGATAGGTGTAAACACCTATTATAAGCCTTTGGAAAAGCTCTACTTTTTTTTGAAAAAATACGCACCGGCGTCAATGAAGGAGATCGACGAGGAGCTGATAATCGATTTTCTAACCTACTCTACCAGCGGACTGAGCGACGCAACCAAGAAAAATTATAGAATCGCGATGATAAATTTTTTCAAGTTTGTGGAAAAACAGAACGAAGAGAGATATATTTTTGATATAGAATTAAAAAACTGGGCCGGTCTCAGAGGCAGAGCCGGAACTAAATTGCCGGAATTTATGAAGGAGGAGGAGGTTTCAAGATTTTTAAAGGCTATAGACGAGTATCCCTTTAGAGAAGATGCCGCTTCTAGAAACAGGGCGCTGATAAAAATTATAGTCTATACCGGAATCAGGGTCTCCGAAGCGATTAATCTGAAAATGCGGGATATTATCGAAGAAAACGGAATGTATCTGTTAAAAATAGTAGGTAAAGGAAATAAATCAAGGGTTGTTATGTTAAAATCAAACCATATAAAAGAGGATTTGCATAAGTGGCTAAAGAGGAGAAAGTGTAAAAACGATCTGCTCTTTTGCAACAAAAAAGGAACTCCTCTGACTCAAGCGTACATAAGTAAAACGGTAGAAAAGATTCTACTAAGTGCCGGTATTCGTAAAGAAAAAAACGGCGCTCATATGCTCAGGCACACTTTTGCGACGCTTTTATACAACAAAAGCAAAGATCTCGTTTTGGTTCAGGAGGCTTTGGGTCACGCCAGTTTGGATACAGCCAGGATATATACCCATTTTGATAGGGAAAAGATGTCAAAAGCGGCCAATTTGATGGACGATCTTGGCTAATATTATTTAATATAGGAGGGTTGTGCGATGAAAGAGTGCGCTTCTTTGGAAGAGGTTCGAAAAGAGATCGACAAGATAGACGAAGAGATCGTAAAATTAATAGCCCAGCGCAGCAGATACGTAAAACAGGCTGCCAAATTCAAGGTTAGCGTCGAAGAGATAAAAAGCGACGAGAGAATCGAGGACGTTTTAAATCACGTAAGGCATTTGGCGGCTACTTTAGGTATCTCTCCAAATTTGGTAGCCGATATTTTTAAAATCTTGATCGACAAAATGGTGGAGATGGAGATCGAAGAGTTCAAAGAGGGAGGAGCCTACTGACTCTTTCTCTCTTGGTCGGGTCTTTGTGCCTCTACCATTATATATATCTCTACCCTACTGTTTCTTCTTTGCAGCATGGGGTGTTTCCATTTGTAAAGAGGTCTAGTGTCCCCGTAGCCCGATACCGAAAGTAGCGAAGGATCGACTCCTTGAGCTATGAGATACTCGGCTACTTTGGTGGCTCTTTTTATGGAGAGTTCCCAAACGTCTTTTATTTGCGCCTTCTGTTTTAAACTCTCTTTTGCGGTATGACCGGCTATTTTGATTGTAACCTTCTCTTTTTTTAGATTTTCTTGAATCTCTTTTAGGGTTGTCGCTATCTCTTTTAACGCCTCTTTGGCCTTTGGGGTTAGATCGTAACTGCCCTCTTCAAAAAAGAGATCGTCAAACAGCCTAATAAGCGCATACTCCTTCGTTGCTACGATCTGATAGGAGGATATGGGAATGAGCCGTTTTATTCTCTTTTTTATCTTCAGTACCACATCGGTGGAAAAAGGGACTATCGGGGGCATTATCGACGTTCTGTCCGGAGCGAATTTGGGATTTTCTCCCTGAAAATATGATAAAAACTTCATGGCTTTAGTTACGTCTACCGTACTCATGGCGTATAGCAGAATAAAAAAGGTCAACAAAAGACTCATCAGGTCGCTAAAACTGACCAGCCATCCCGGTATGCTTTTGCACTCCTCTTTTTTTCTTCTGGCCATCCTCTTATCCTGCCGAGAGATCGATTACGAAATCGATCCTTCTGTTTTTGGCCCTATCGGCCGGAGTGTCGTTTGGAGCAACCGGATCGAACTCCCCTCTTCCTTCGGCAGATAAAGCTTTTTGCGGATAACCGCACTTTACGAAGAGTCTCAGTACGTTTACCGCTCGCGCAGCCGACAACTCCAGATTGTTTTTGTATCTGCCGGAATGTATGGGGGAGTTGTCCGTATGTCCCACTATTCTAAGGGGCAGTTCGGTGCTTTTGAGTTTTTCGCAAAGTGTCATTATATACGGAATAATATCTTTATATGGATAGGCGCTGCCAGGAGGAAAGATTTTATCGCTAAAGAGCCTTAGGGTTATTTCGCTGCCGTGCGAAACCACCTCGGCGTTTATACCGGCTTTTTTCAGCATATCCTTTACCTCGTTCAGCTTTTTTTGAACCGCCCTTTTCTTTTTTATTTTGGGATACATTGGAAAGTTAAGATCGACGTTTTTACCCTGAATAATCTTCTCATCGCTTTTTAAGGTTCTTCCGCCGAAGGCTTCTGTAATACCCCTGATGGATTGATAGAACTTTTCCAACGATATGGTACTCATAGAGTAAAGCAGAATAAAAAAGGTGAGCAAAAGGCTCATAAGATCCCCGAAGCTAACCAGCCATCCGGGAACGCTTTTGCACTCCTCCTTTTTTCTGCGGGCCATGTCTATTCACCTACTTCTACACCATACAATGCGGCAAGTTTCTGTTGTAGCGAGTTGGGATTTAGGCCTTTTTCTATCGCTTTTGCCGTAATCAGATAGGACTCTTTGAACATGAGTTCCACGTCTTTGTAATATTTTAGTTTTTTCACTATCGGAATACACAAAACGTTGGCGAGAACGGCTCCGTAGAGAGTGGTAATCATCGCGACGGCCATACCTGGACCCAGAGCGGCGGGATCTGAAAGGTTTTGCAGCATCTGAATCAGACCGATCAGGGTTCCGATCATTCCCAGAGCCGGAAAGAGTTCTCCCAGGGAGTCCCAGACGTTTACCTCTGTGGATAGGCGTTGATCGATCTGGGCCAGAGCGTTTTCCACGTTGCTCTCTATCTCTTCTATATCCTGACCGTCGATGAGCATTCTCATTATATCTCCCAAAAGCCGATCTTTTTCGTAATATTTGTCTATATCGGCTTCCAAAGACAAGATCCCCTCCTTTCTGGCCTTTTTCATAGTCTCGACCAGAAAATCTATAGTCTCCATGGGATCGGGAGTCGTCGGTTTGAAGACTTTGCCGACGGCTTTGACTCCGCTGATGAAATCCTTCATCGGGAAACTGGCAAGTGCCGCGGCCATGCCGCCGCCTACGACTATCAGCAAAGAGGGAGCGTTTACGAAAGCCATCGGACTGCCGCCGATAATTATCGAAATTATGATCAGCAGCCAGGCTCCGCCCATACCTACTAAAGTTGCTATATCCATACCCCGTCCTGATTCGAAGATGAGCTAATCTTTTGGGTAATTATCGGAAGATGGGAGCTTTTTTTTAACTAAGCGAGCGATTTTCCAATATTTGGCGAGCTTTTTCCATCATAGAGTTGAAATCTTCAAAATCGATATATCTCTGTTCCCCCTCTTTGGTCAACAAGATCAACGAATAACCGATCAGTTTAACGCTGTTTTTGTTTGATTCGTACCACTCTATTGATATTCTGGTTACGATTCCCTCCAGTTCCACTATAGCGCTGGGTCTGATCGAAACCAGATCTGAGAAAGGAGGCTGTTTCGTTTTCATTCTACGAACTTTTCATACTCTTTGGGCAATACGATGCCTTCGCGTTTTAATAGTGTGCCGTTTAATATAATATTGGGTCTGCCCTTTTGCCAAAAGAATACGCCGTAGGCTTTGTCTATGTTTTTGAGATAGCTTTTGTAATCCGTAAAAAAGAGGATTGAGTTTTCATAGTTGCAGTTTGGCAGCCTGTTGGTCAGAACAAATTCGGCATAATCGCATGTGAAAATTCTTTTAAGGCCTTTGTTATATTTTTCTATATCGAAGAAATTGGCATCTTCTATGTAAATGGTCACTATTTTCTGTTTCATTAAGTCGCTGGCAAGTTTATATATAATCCTGCTTTGAAGCTCTTTTTCAAGATTTTGTGCCGACAAAAGAGACGAAACCAAAAGAGCGACATACAGTAATCTATTCAAGATATCTCCAGGAGGATTAATGTTTACTACTATTTTAACGAAAATTTAATGGTTCTTCCCTGAAGGCGGTATTATGATTTTTTAATAAAGAAAAAAACTCTTAATTTTGGTTGAAAAATGCAAGATACGATTTGGTTGATCCTGGAAGACTACTGGTTTGCAGGCTCTTTTTCGACGATTTCCCTGCAGACTATACAGTATTTTGCGTACGGTTTTACCTTTAGTCTAAGTTTTCTTATCGGTTCACCGCACATTTCGCATATACCGTATGTGCCCTCTTCTATTTTTTTAAGCGCCTCTTCGATCTCTTTGAGTTCTCTGGCCTGTTTTTCGTTGATAGCGTTATCTATGAGGTTGTCCGTACATAAAGAGGCGTAATCGCCGTCGTCATTCACCTCTACGTTTTTGAGCTCTTCGAGCTCGGAATTGGTTTCGATGATATTTTTTTCTATCTGTTTTTTTCTTTCAAGCAAAAGCTCTTTAAAATAGTCCAGCTCGAGCATAGCGTTTCCCCCGAAAAAAATTTGAAAAATTCTATCATATTAATCTTTCGTGAAAATTAATATATGGCGAAGATTTCTAATCTTTGTTATAATTTTCGCTAATCTTTTCAAAGGAGACCTAAATGAGCGAACTAAAAAAGAGGATGCAAAATGATCTAAAAGAGGCGATGAAAGCAAAAGATGTTTTCAAAAGAGACACTATCAGGTTTTTATTGAGCGCCGTAAAACAGGTAGAGGTGGACTCCAGAAAAGAGCTAACGGACGAAGATATCGTCAAAATAGTTCAAAAAAGCGTTAAACAACGCGAAGAGGCGGCCGCACAGTACAAAGAGGGAGGCAGAGAGGATCTGTATGAAAAGGAGATGAAAGAGGCCGAAATCCTAAAAGGGTATCTACCTAAACAGCTAAGCGACGAGGAACTAAATGAAGAGCTAAAGCGCATAATATCCCAAGTAGGAGCCGCTTCGTTGAAGGATATGGGAAAAGTTATGGGCCAAGCCACAAAGGAGCTGGGATCGAGAGCCGACGGAAGACGAATCAGCGAAGCCGTAAAAAGGCTCCTTGGCAACTGATACTTTATCCCGGGACGCTCTCTTTTTTAGAGAGGTCTCCGCCCTTTAGCCTTCTGACTTCCGAGGCGATGTCATCTTGCCTCATAAAGTGCTCTCCGATCAAAAACGCGTCCACGCCTATAGAATTTAACTCTTTTATCTGCTGGAAATTTCCTATTCCGCTTTCGGCCACGATTATTTTGCCTTTGGGAATAAGAGGCACCAGTTTTTCGCACAGATCCATATCCATTTCGAAACTCTCCAGGTTCCTATGGTTTATTCCGATAATATTGGCGCCGGCGAAAATAGCTTTTATTAGATCTAGTTTGTCGTGAATTTCAACCAGGGCGTCCATCCCCAGATGCCAGGTATATTCAAGTAGCTCTTTTAGCTCTTTTCTCGAGAGAGCTTTGGCGATCAACAATACGAAATCCGCTCCGTATACCAGAGCTTCCACGAGTTGATACTTGTCTATTATGAAATCTTTTCTCAACAGCGGCATGGGAACGTAGCGTCTAACCTGCGTCAGATACTCTATGTCTCCTTTGAAATAGTGAGGCTCGGTCAGAATCGAAAGAGCGTCCGCCCCTCCCTGTTGATACTCTTTGGCTATGCGAACCGGATCGAAATCCTCTCTGATAATCCCTTTGCTGGGACTCGCTTTTTTAATTTCGGCTATAATTCTATACGGATTTTCTTGCGTAGATCTCAACGCCGGCTCAACCGGACGCGGAACAAACGGATTGTAGGCCAGACTCCTGCCGAGCCACTCCAGAGGAAACTCCTTTTTTCTTTTTTCGAGATCCTCTTTTGTCTTTTTTATGATCTCATCAAGTATCACTTTCGCATCCTTTTTAGGCACTCTTTGATCTTTTCGTGATGCAATTTTACCTCCTCATCCTTTAAACCCAGCTTCTTGATCACCTTTTCCATCAACTCCATCGCCTCGCGACAGCGCCCAAGTTTATAGTATCCCCAGGCAAGGGAATCGATATAGTATGGAGATTGAGGATTCTGCTTTAGAGCCTCCTTTACCAGTTCGATTCCACGTTTGATATCGATATCGTGATCTATATATAGATACCCCAGATAGTTTAGGTAGAGTGCATCCTTTTTGATTTTTATAACCTTTTCCAGTTTCTCGGCCACCTCTTTCAAGAGCTTTTCGTCCTTTTTCTTGGCGGCTTCGAAACGGTATATGGCGTTTTGCGCCAGATAGTCGAGATCTTCGGTTTTATTGTAGAGTTTCAGAGCCAGTTGAGCCGCTTTGTCGAACATCTGTCTCGATTTGTATAAATCCAGCAAAAAATCGTCGTCGGCGCGGCTTTGTTCCAAAAAATCGATAGCCTTTTGCGCGTCTCCTTTGATCAGATATATCTGTGCGATCTTTTTTGCGTATTCCTCTTCTCCGAATTTTTCGTATACTCTTTTGTAAACGGACAAAACGCCATCTATATCGTTTTTTTCTCCGTAGAACGCCGCAAGCTGGTCGCAAATCTCTTTGGAACAGCCGTACATTCTGCTATGGGTCTCCAAATAGGCTATGGCGTCGTTTTTTTTGTTCAGATACAAGAACATAATCGTCGCCATCTGCTTTACCGTTTTATCGGAGGGTTGCAGAGCGTAGGCGCTCTGATAATATTTTAGGGCCATATCGTATCGTTTCTGAGCCAGATATATCATCGCCAAAAACTCGTAATCTCTGGCTTCGTTGCTAAGTTTGACGGCCTGCAGAAGATGCTTTTTTGCGCTATTTAGATCCTTTTTGTGAAAATCTACGACGGCCGCCAATCTTAAAAGCTGAAGATTACGGGGATATTCGTTCAGGACATCTGCTATCTCTTTTTTCGCCTCTTCGTATCGACCCATCGTCAAATAGAGTTTGATCTGCTCTATTTTATACTCTACTCTGCCGGTTTTGCGGTAAAGAACCGAAAATATCTTTGCGCTGTCCTTGTAAAAACCTAAACTTTTCAGATCGAGAGCCGTCATAATCAGTCTGTCTTCGGCTTCGAACAGTTTAGGGCAGCATCCGCTATTGGAGGGCACGTTTTTATAACTGCAAGAAGAGAGAAAAAAAATCGTAAAAACGAAACCGAATGTTACAATAATCTTTTTACGCCAGGACATTCCTCAAAAACCTCATTTTTATGTTTTTCCTCTCTGTATCTATCCCAAAAGGGATATGATACGCATTGTGACGGCCTAACAGGATAAATTTCGCATCTGCAACTTTTTAAATCGAAAAATATGCAGATATTTTCTCCTGCGACTTTAATCTCTTTTAGACTGAATCTATATTTTACCTTTTTTAGATAGCTTTTTATAAAGTTTTCTATATCGATATTCAAAAATCGGGCGATTTTTGAAATCTCCTCTTTGTTGACCCAGATAAAACCGCTCTCTCCTCTGCAACAGGCTCCGCAGCAATTTCCGCAGGCGGCGGGATCGAAATAAAAATCGAAACCCTCTCTTTTCACAGTTCGCACTTTATGCTGTATAGGTCGGCCTTTTCGAAAGCCTCGAGAGCCCTTTGCGAATAACCGTCTTTGTCGAAAACCACTAGAGGTTCTTTGATTTTGCATAAAGAGCGGGAACTTTTTTTGGCATAAACGTTTACCAACGTAGCCTCTCTTTCGGCTTTTGGGTGAACAAATCTAATAGCTTCGGCTATAAATTTGTAGCGGCTCAAAACCGAAAGCAGATGTTGCAACTGCTTGGCGTCATAGCAAAACATGATTGCACCTTTTGGGCCCAAAATAGAATTGGCTCTCTTTATCAAATCCTCAAAAGGCAGATTTTCGCTGTATCTGCTGATGTATAGCTCCTTTTTTTCACTTTTCAGTACCGAAGGGTGGTAAAAAGGAGGATTCGTAATAATGAAATCGAATTTTTTATCAAACTCCAGTTCAAGAAAGTCGCCGCAAATTATTTCAATATCAAAGCCGTTGGCTTTGGCGTTTATTTCCGTAAATTTGGCCATAATCGGCTGTTTTTCCACACTTGTCAACTCTATCGGATAGTCCCTTTGCGCCATTAGACCCAATACTCCGGAACCCGAACCGATATCGAGAACCTTACCCCTAAGAGGGAAAGATGATATAAAATCGTACAAAAAAATGGTGTCGCTGTTGTAACAGTAACCGTTTTTAGGCTGGTATATGATCAAATATGATCTCCCATTTTTGATATAATTGTAGCAAAAAATATGGATGTTAGATGATAATTATTCCCGCCAGAATCGATTCAACCAGATTTCCTAAAAAAGTTTTGGCCGAAATCGACGGCGTTCCCATGGTAATCAAAACGGCTCTGAACGCATCCCGAGTAGACGAGACCGTTATAGCCACCGACAGTCCGCAGATTCTCTCCATAGCGAAAGATTACTCGATAAAGGCCGTACTAACTTCAAAGTCCCATTCAAGCGGTACCGAAAGAATAAACGAAGCCGCGGCAAAAATGGGACTCGGTCCTAAAGACGTCGTTATAAACGTGCAGGCGGACGAGCCCTTTTTGGAAATAGAGGTCATAAAGAAAGTTAGAGAATTAACTTTGGAAAACAGACTCGAAGAGAGTGTGTTGATGAACAGCGCCTATAAAATCGTACCCGCCGATTCGGCTCAAAACCCGGATATTGTGAAGGTAACGACGGACTCGGTAGATATGGCCCTTTATTTTTCAAGGAGCTTAATTCCCTACCCTAGGCAAGAGTGCAAAAACTACAAGGTACATTTGGGTATTTACGGATATACCTACAGGGCTCTTCAAATTTACTGCTCTTTAAAGCCATCGCCTTTGGAGAGTTACGAAAAACTTGAACAGCTCCGCGTTTTATATCACGGGTATAAAGTCGCTCTATGTAGGGTAGAGAGCGATAGTATAGGAATAGATACGATAGAGGATCTAAAGGAGGCTTTAAAAAAATTTAGATCGTGATCTTTCTCGCAAGACAGAAGGCAATTGACTTTTCATAATATGCCGCTTCGTTAATAAACAGCGCATAAGCCCTATCCCCATCATATCTGATGCTTTTTGAATCGAAACCCAAAAAAATCTCCTCGCCTTTTTCGATCGGCGAGAAATCTCTACCGATCAGTTCCGGATGTATCATTCCCTCCAATTCGCCGTGAACGTCTCTAGGATAATCAACGTAGCCGAATATTTCGTAACACTCCACAGGACCGGAATTGACGAAATTTTTACTCTCTATTGTCTCCAAAACGGCGTTTAGTACATCCAAACTCCTTTGATAGATCGTCGGATCCAAAACTCCCTGACAAACCGGCCCAACCTCTATAGTAACGCTATGGTCGGTTACGCTGTTTATAAATGCCCCCTCCTCGTTCGAGAGCCATCTGATAATTTTTGCTCCGCTTTTTACGGCGGCGCTTTTGGCGACGGCGGTAGAGATTTCGTCGGTGCTACTTAGCACTATGGTCGCTCCGAGATTCGCCGTGGTGGTATGTAGGTCGATCAGAAAATCGAAGCTCTTTAAGCGGCCGTTTAGGACTTTTGCCCTCTCATATTCGTAAATGTGCGAGTCTAAATTCAAAGCCTCTTTGTGAAAGGATCTATTTAGATCGTAATCAATATATCTTCTACATGCTTTAAAGGCTTTCGGATTCGCCAAAATCTTTGTCACTTCTATATCGGAAAACTTAGGAGGTTCCCATTTTTTTACCACATAGGCTCCGGTCAACTCGTTTCCGTGAACTCCTCCCGTTACGGCAATCTTTTTAATCAACGAATCTCCTTTTGAGGCCGTTTGCGTACTCTTTTGTTTCCGTTAGGGCTTCATTGAACTCCTGCGGGTTGTGTGTCATTGAAACGCCACAGATTTTACGAATCTCATCTCGGGTTTTTACGGCTTCCTCGACAATATTTTTAGCTACATCCGAAAAATTTTCATATTCTTGTCCAAAAAATTTAGTAATGAGCCTGATCTCGTATGAGGATTTTGCAAGATCCAAAGAAAGAGTTTCCAAAACCTCCAGAGCCTCGTCGAACATAGCTTTTTTTTCCAGGTAATCCCGGGCTCTGTTGTCCATATAGCTCTTATATTCCAGGGCCTCGTTGTATAGATTAACGGCTACGGCGTGATTTTTGCGATCAAGTATCACGGATGTGATCAACCAATATAATATCGCTAATAGAAGCGGTACTCCTATTAAGACCGCAGCGCCGGCGGCGGAGGTATATTTTGCATCGACGTTTAGGAGAGTTCCCAGATATTCAATTGCCTTGGCGAAGATCTCGACAGGATCGTTAACCGATTTAAATGCTCCGCTCTCATATATAGAATAGGCTCCAATAATCAGTAGCGCCGCAATGAATATTAAAATGGTTTTAATCGCTCTTGAGGCTCTTTTAAAATCGGGCATCTGCAATATTTTCCGTTCAGTCATGGAAAATTCAGCCTTCTCTTCGGAAACGTTCGGCTTTTCTTGCATCTGCCGGTTTAATTGAGATATATTTTCGATCAGACTCTCAAATTCGCTTATAAGGCCAGAATGTAAACTGTCTTTGAACTCTTCGAATTTCGTAAGAGACTCGTTATATTTTTTTAGCGCCTCTTCATATTCGGCCTCGCCGCTTTTAACCAGTTCCTGGGCTTTTTTTAAAAGTTCCTGGGTTCCCATCTTTTCAGCCGTCTGGGTATGCTGTATCACTTCGCCCATTAGCAATCCTTGTAAATTTTTAAACCGATTATATCATTTAAAACGGTCTCTGAGCAAAGCGACCCTCCGTCATACACAGAAAAGCAATGGAGTGGACGTTGATCGGCGAGTATTTAGATACAAAGCTCTCTTTGGAGGATCACTTAACAAAGCTTAACATAAAGTTTGTTAAATTTTAATTATTCAAAACCTATTTTGGATAAGAATATTAGATGATCTTTTCCCTCTTGTTTGTTACGCTTTGAAGATAGTCCGAAATATTTATTAAAGAAAACGTGACAAGAAAAATCATTAAGCCCGGGAAAAAACTGACCCACCAGGCGATATCTATCACCTCCTTTCCCTCGCTGAGAATCGAGCCCCAGCTCATCTGAGGCGGCAAAACGCCTAATCCCAGAAAACTCAGACCGGATTCGCTCAAAATAGCGCCGCCTACTCCGAAAGTAAAACTTATAAAAAATATCGGAGCTATCAGCGGCAGAAAATATTTCAATATTATTTTATATGAAGGAACGGAGGCTATCTTTAGAATCTTAATAAACGGTTTGTTGCCTATGGCAAAACTTTCGCTTCGAATCATTCTGGCCGTCGTCATCCAGCCGGTAATGGATATTACCACTATCAATACCAATGTTGAAGCTTCGACGTAACTGACCATCGCCAAAAGAAGAAAAAATGTGGGAAAGGTTAAAAACAGATCGACCGCAATCACAAAACTTTTATCTACTTTGCCCTTGAAATAGCCTGCGCTCACGCCGGCCATAATTCCAATTAACGAAGCAATGATTGCACTGCCTACGCCTATGGTTAAAGAGACTTTGCCGCCTTCGATAATTCTGGCCAAAAGGTCTCTTCCCAGCCTATCCGTACCCAGTGGATGTTCCAAAGAAGGAGGCAACAGTATAGCCTCGCTGTTCAGCTCAAAAGGTGAGACGTTATAGATTAAACCTCCAAAAAAGCTCAGAAGTATTACTCCGACCAATATAGATATGCTAAACAGCGGCGCTTTTGACACTTTTAACGACTCTCCTTATAGTAACTGAGTGAACTTTTACCAAATTTCCTGCTTTTTTTCAGCTCGAAATCTCCTATTTTTTGCGGCATTTTCTCTTTTGATAGATGTTCAATGACGATCATGTTTACGATTTGGGCCGGAATCTTTTCTATAACGGCGAATACCTTTTGGTAAATATCTTCCATTCCTTCCCTGATGTTAAAAGGCGGGTCGAAATAGAAATAGGCTTTTTCGCCTTTTCGCTTTAAAACGTTAACGATATCTTCGAGCTGTTCAAAGGCGTCGCCGAAATATAAGGTACATCTGTCTGGATCCAGCGATCTGATATTTGATAGCAGCGTATTGTATGCCTGCTTGTCTCTTTCTATAAAGTAAACATGCGCGGCTCCGCGACTGAGGGCTTCCAGGCCGACGCTGCCGCTGCCTCCGAAAACCTCTACGAAGTTTTCATCCATAATTTCGTATTGCAAAGTGTTAAAAAGCGACTCTCTCAAAATGTTTTTGGAGCTTCTGGTAATCTCTTTGGAAGGGAGTTTGATCTTTTTCCCTTTGAATCTGCCCCCTATGATTTTGGTAGAGAGTTCCGATTTCAAGACTCCCTCCTTTTTTGAATGAATTTTAACATAAACTTTTTTTGGATATCATTTCACAAAAACGAAAAAGGACGCCCATGGGAAAAAAAGAGGTGAAAAAAGTCGTTTTGGCTTATAGCGGCGGTCTCGATACCTCCGTAATTTTAAAGTGGCTTCAAGAGAACTACGGCTGCGAGGTTGTAACCTTTACGGCCGATATCGGCCAGGGCGAAGAGGTAGAGCCGGCCAGAGAGAAGGCTCTAAAGCTTGGAATCAGACCCGAAAATATTTTTATTGAGGATTTACGCGAAGAGTTCGTAAAAGATTACGTGTTCCCGATGTTTAGAGCGAACACGGTTTACGAGGGGGAGTATCTGCTCGGAACCTCGATAGCCAGACCTTTAATAGCTAAAAAACAGATCGAAATTGCCAATAAAACCGGAGCCGACGCCGTAGCCCACGGAGCAACGGGAAAGGGAAACGATCAGGTCAGATTCGAAATAGCCTATTTGGCTCTCAATCCACAGATAAAAATTATAGCTCCCTGGAGAGAGTGGGATCTAAACTCCAGAGAAAAGCTTTTGGCTTTTGCCCAAAAACATAATATTCCCATAGAGAAACACGGTAAAAAGAGCCCCTATTCCATGGATGCCAATTTGCTGCACATATCTTACGAGGGTGGAATACTAGAAGATCCGTGGAACGAGCCTGAAGAGGATATGTGGAGATGGACCTCGCCGATTGAGAAGACGCCTAACGAGCCAGAATACATAGAGATCGAATTCGACAAAGGCGATCCCGTAGCCATAAACGGCGAACCCCTAACGCCGGCGAAACTTCTCGCTAAATTGAACGAGTACGGCAACAGGCACGGAATAGGCAGAGTCGACATAGTGGAAAATAGATTCGTAGGCATGAAAAGCCGAGGTTGCTACGAAACTCCGGGCGGCACTATTTTACTAAAGGCCCATCGAGCGATAGAATCGATAACTCTCGATAGAGAAGAGGCTCACGAAAAAGATAAACTGATGCCCAAATATGCCGAGCTGATCTACAACGGTTTTTGGTTCAGCCCCGAAAGAGAGATGATTCAGGCCGCGATAGATCAGACTCAACGCAACGTTTGCGGAACGGTAAGATTGAAGCTTTTCAAAGGAAACGTATTCGTAGTAGGAAGAAAATCGCCCAATTCACTCTTTGCGCCTGAATTCAGCACCTTTGAAGAGGACGAGGTATATAATCAAAAAGACGCGGAAGGATTTATCAAACTAAACGCTCTACGATTTATAATAGAAGGATACGTAAGAAAAAAGTAGTTCGATTGTGAAAATAATCGATTTGGAGAAAAGTTATGAACGAACAGATCAAAAAGATCGACCCCGAGTCCGAAGAGTTTCAAGAAGAGTTAAAAAAAACGGTCAAATTCACTGATAAAGTGATAAAGAGTTTCGGTTGGAGCTACAATCCAGATCCGGAAATCAATCAGTCGATACAGTTTGGATTGACCAGAAACAAACTGATATACGGAAAAAGGTATTGTCCGTGTTTTTTCGTAACGGGCAACAAAGACGAAGATCGCATTTGTCCGTGTAAGCCGGCTATAGAGCGAGAAATTCCGCAAGACGGCGTTTGCCATTGCGGGATTTTCTGTACGCCGGAATACGCAAAAAAGATGAAACAGCAAGAGATCCTCGAAGAGGTGGCCCATACACACTCTAGAGGGTTGACCAAAGAGGAGTGCGAAATTCTTCTTGGCAAAGATCAGCTCGACGGGGATGAACTCGAATCGCTTATAGAGGCGAGAGAGCTGGGAATGGTCGATTTTAATCTTGTGGACGTGAGAGAGTGGATGGAGTATAGAGCAGCCAGAATTAAAGGTACGGACTATCTGGTTCCGACCACGACCTTTTACCAGGCTCTAGAGCAGCTGAACGATCAAAAAGAGAAACCCTTGATAGTCTATTGTCACGTGGGAAGCAGAAGCGCGTATTGCCAAAAGGTTTTAAAAGATCTAGGTTTTAAACAGGTGGGAAATCTCACTTACGGGATAGTAAGCTATCCTGGAGAGATAGAAAGAGGTTAAAAAGGAGCAAAAAATGAAAGTGTTGCTGATAAAAGATGTAAAAGGATTGGGCAAAGCTGGAGATATCAAAGAGGTAAAAGACGGCTACGGTAAAAATTTTCTAATCGCAAAAGGATTCGCCAAACTGGCTACTGATGCGGTAATAAAACAGTGGCAGGCTCAACAGCGCAAAAAAGAGGAAGAGGAGGCGCGCGAAATAGAGAAGCTAAAAAAACTAAAAGAGAAGATCGAGAGCCTCAAACTGACTATTAGACACAAAACCGGAGCAAACGGAGCGCTTTTTGGCGCTATAACCAACAAGGAGATCGCACAGCACCTCAAAAAAGACTACTCTATAGATATCGATAAAAAGAGTATCGAAGTTCATCCCCCTATAAAACAGACGGGAGAGTACGAGATAGATATCAAACTGGGACACGGTATACACGCCAAACTCGATCTCATTATTGAGGGCGAGTGATGTTCGAGGCGACTACCATTTTGGGCTACACCGACGGAAAAACGGCGGTAATCGGCGGTGACGGACAGGTTACCTTCGGAAATACCGTATTAAAAAACAACGCCACCAAAATAAGAACGCTGTACGATTCAAAAATTCTAGCGGGTTTTGCGGGTAGTACCGCTGACGCCTTTAATCTGTTCGAAATGTTCGAAAACATCTTGCAAAACCAAAAAGGGGATCTGTTAAAAAGCGTTATAGAGTTTTCCAAAGAGTGGCGCAAGGACAAATATCTCAGAAGATTGGAAGCTATGATGATAGTTTTGAATACGAAAAAGATTTTCATACTCAGCGGAACTGGAGACGTAGTAGAGCCGGAGGATTCCCAGCTGGCCGCAATCGGCAGCGGCGGGAACTACGCTCTGTCCGCCGCGAGAGCATTAAAGCGCCATAGCGATCTCGATCCTGAAAGCATAGTCAAAGAGAGTCTCCAGATAGCCGGTGAACTCTGCATCTATACGAATACGAACATAAAAGTTTTGAAACTGGAGGAGTGATGGATCTAACACCTAAAGAGATAGTCAAATACTTAGATGAATACGTCATAGGCCAATACGAGGCCAAAAAAACGATCGCCGTCGCTCTTAGAAACAGATATAGACGAATGCGCTTGCCCAAAGAGATTCAGGAGGAGATAATACCCAAAAATATCCTTATGATAGGCTCCACCGGGGTGGGTAAAACGGAAATAGCAAGACGCCTAGCGAAAGCTTTCGATCTGCCATTTATCAAGGTTGAAGCCAGCAAATATACCGAAGTCGGCTTCGTGGGGCGCGACGTTGAATCTATGGTTAGAGACCTGGTCGCCGCTTCGATAGCGTTGGTCAAGGAACGTCACAAGGAGAAAAACAAAGATACCATAGAAGATTACGTTACCAAAAAGATTCTCGAAAAGATTCTACCTCCCCTGCCCCAAATGGCCAGCGAATCCAAAAAGGCGGAATATGATAAAAGTTTTCAGAAAATGAGACAAAAACTGATAAAGGGCGAACTCGACGATCTGAAAATAGAGATAGAAATTCCAAAAACGGGACTTAGTTTCGAAGACAACTCGCTTCCCCCGGAAATCGCCAGGGCGCAGGAGTCGATTGCGAAAATTTTTACAATCGGTCTAAACAAAGAGGGAATCAAAAAGGAAGTTACAGTCAAAGAGGCCAAAGAGATCCTCAAAAACGAAGCGAGCGAAAAGCTGCTAGATATGGAGCAGATAAAGCTGGAAGCGCTGAAAAAGGCCGAAAACGAAGGAATAATATTTATCGACGAAATAGACAAAATCGCAGTCTCTTCGTCCGCACAGGGAAGGCAGGACCCCAGCAAAGAAGGCGTACAAAGAGATCTGTTGCCTATTGTGGAAGGCAGTAGCGTAAATACCAAATGGGGAACCGTAAAAACAGACCATATACTGTTCATAGCCGCCGGAGCTTTTCATGTTAGCAAACCGAGCGATCTGATTCCGGAGCTGCAGGGCAGATTTCCTCTGAGAGTTGAACTGGATTCGTTAAACGAAGAGACTCTGTACAAAATTCTGACTCAGCCGAAAAATTCGCTGATAAAACAGTATCAGGCCCTGTTGGGGGTAGAGGGAGTAGAGCTCGAGTTTACCGAAGAGGCGCTGAAAAAAATCGCCTCTTATGCTTTTGAAGCAAATAGCAAAATGGAAGACATAGGCGCCAGAAGGCTCCATACCATAATAGAAAATCTTTTGGAGGATATCAGCTTCAACGCCGAAGATTACAAAGGAGAAAAAGTAACAGTTACCGTTGAGTATGTGGACGAAAAATTAAAAGATATCGTAACCGACGAAGACACGGCGAGGTATATTCTGTGAACAGATCCGGATTCGTAGCCGTAGTCGGCAGGCCTAACGCGGGCAAAAGTACCCTTTTGAACTGGCTGGTCGGCGAAAAGTTGGCTATGGTGTCACACAAGGCGCAGGCCACCAGAAAGAGGATGAACATAATCGTAATGCACGAAGAGAATCAGATTATATTCGTGGACACTCCGGGCCTTCACGAAAAAGAGCGCCTTTTGAACAGATTCATGATGGAAGAGGCGCTAAAGGCGATGGGAGATTGCGATCTGATCCTTTTTCTCTCGCCGGTAACCGACTCTGTCAAACATTACGAAAAGTTTCTGGAGCTGTCTAAAAACAGACCCCACATAGTGGTTTTGACCAAAATAGACAGAGTCACAAACGAAAAGCTGCTAAAAAAAATGGAGGAGTTTAAAAGATATCAGGATAGGTTTTTGGAACTGATACCGGTATCGGTAAAAAAAGATTTAGGAAAAAAAGAGCTCCTAGACTCTATAGTCAAATATCTACCTTCTCATCCTTACTACTACGATCCGGAACTTTTGACGACCGACAATATTCGCGATATATACAAAGAGCTTATTCGAGAAGCGCTTTTTGAGAATCTCAGCGAAGAGATCCCCTATGAAAGCGACGTGCTGATCGAGAAGATAGAGGAAAAAGAAAATTCGGACCTCGTTTATGCGATGATTATAGTGGAAAAACCCTCTCAAAAAGGGATAGTGATCGGCAAAAAAGGGAGCACTCTAAAACGGATCGGAACTAGTGCCAGAATTAAAATGGAGCACTTTAGCGGTAAAAAGATCTATCTAGAACTGTTCGTCGTCGTTAAAAAAGGGTGGACGAAAGATAAAAAATCGATGGAAGAGCTGGGCTACGATATAAGATAAAAAAATCTTTCCAACTTCCGATAATGTCAAAAAGATGCCCCTAAATAGGCTGAAGTTGTGAATGTCACAAAAAAATTTAAGCTTTCATAAGCTAAAATAGACGTTAAATTTGTCACAAAATAAAAATGCCACGATAGGATTTTTTATGAAAAAGAAAAATTTTAAAAGTATTGTTTCTATAAATCCCTATTCGAAAAGCGTTTTTGAAAACAGAGACAGCAAACTAAAAAGAGCCCAAAGCCTTAAATTCAGTAAAAACAGTTACTACATCTCCTTTTTGGCTACCAAAAACTTTATCGTTTCCGAAATCAATATCAGCAAAAACATTCCGAACGAGGATCTAAGAGACGCGATCGAGATAAAGGCGTACGAAGAGTTGGGTCTGGATCAGACTATCGAATACAAAATAGAGTTTTTAGAAATCCCGACGCTTCCTACCGACAAAGAGAGAAAATTCTTCATTTTCGTGGCCGATCCCTCTTCAATAGAGGAGGATTTCTCTGAAACGGTCGACAAAATAAAATATATAGACGCGATTTTGCCCTCGCCTCTTCTTTTTTCGTATCTGTATAAAAACGAGATCGTCGACTCTACCGGCGTTCACGCATACATATACTTTCAGCAGGAAGACGCGTTTTTGGCTCTTTATAACGAAGGCAGATATATCTATTCCAAATCCTTGAAATACTCTTTTAACGATATGAGCGAAAGATTTAGCGAACTTCTCGGCGAAAGAGTCGATGAGAGCGAATTCGCCAAACTTTTGGCGCAAGAGGGCCTTAGAACTTCCAACTTCGAATACCAGCAGCATCTGATGAAGCTCTTTAGCGAAATTTTTATGCATATAAACGACGTTTTAATCTACGCTAAGAGAGCCAACGATATAGACAAAATCGACAAAGTTTTCATAAGTAGCGAATTCGGTCATATTTCCGGTATCGACGAATATGCGCAAACGTATCTGGGACTAACGGCTCTGGATTTTTCATTCGATTACGGATTTTTGAGCGAAGAACCATTTATCGAAGATATACACTATCTGCTTCAGCTGGCGGCAATATCTATGATAGAGGATGAAGAGGAGGATATACCCAATTTCACTCTGTTTAAACGCCCTCCTCCAGTTTGGCAAAGACCCAGCGGCAGACTTGTGGCGGTAACGGCTGCGAGTCTGCTTTTGGCCTTTGCCTATCCTATCTATAACACCGCCTACTACTATAAGCTTAAATACGATATACACGTTCTCAATAAAGAGTACGAAAAGCTGCACCCGGAAAGAGTCAGGCTGGAAACTGCCCTCAACGATCTAAGAAACAAGAAAAAGAGCGTTTTGGCCAAAATCGACAAAGAGAAAGAGGTCTTCCAAAAGAGAATGAAGATCCTAAACTCTATATACGACAAAAAGGTCAACTATCCGATGAAAGGCAAAATCATTTCCGAACTCTCTCAGGATCTTTTGAGATACAAGGTTCAAACTTCCTCCATAAAGAGCGAAGAGAACGTGATGGTTTGGAATCTGCTCTCTGCGGACGAAAAGAGAATAACGGATTTTATCAAATTCATTTCTTCAAAAAAAGGTGACAAGTTTCATATAGAGACCAATAGAATCGAAAAGGACAGCAACTCTACAAAAGAGAGATACGTAAGTTCAGTCAAGGTGGTTATAAAATGAGAAAAAAGAGCTTGATGGAAAAAATCGACGAGTTTATGCTCTCTAAAAAGAGCAGTGAGCAAAATATCATATATCTATCCATTTTTCTGGTGTTTTTCGTACTTTCGTATCAATATCTGTTTCCTTATACCGAAAAAATGTTAAAACAGGCCGAGGGAGAAAAGAAAAACATACAGGCGAAAATAAACGACGACAAGAACTTTATAGCCTCGATTACCGTCAACGGCGACAAAGAGTTCTTTTTGAAAGAGCTAAGAAGAGAGATCGAGACTCTAAAACAGAAGTTCGAAAACGTAAAACATAAAAACGACTATTTGGACTTTCAGATACATACTCTTTCCAATCTACTATATAATGAAAAGAACTGGGCCAAGTTCTTGGATTCCATCGCGGCCAAGGCCAAAAAAAGCGGCGTGGATATCGATTTTATCAGTAACGAATTCGTAAAAAACAGCAACAGTTTCGGCCACGTTTTAGAGATTGAAATCGGTTGCAACGGAGAGTTCAAAAACATCATCTCCTTCATCAACTCGATAGAGCAAAGCGAACTGGTTGTGGATATCTACGGGATGGATCTGACTTCCAAAGCCAATATACAAACAAATCTAAAGGTTTCGGTATGGGGAATAAACTACTGATTTTAGTCGTCGCCGCGAGCGTCATATGCGGTTTTGCCTTCGCGCAGAGCGATCCGGAACTGCAAAAAATAGATACTCTTATTGAAAAAATCAAGATAAAACGGGTCGGCATCTCAAACGACGAGATAAAAAAACTCAAAGATCCTTTTTATTACGACAAAGAGTTTAGAACGGAGAGATTGAAAAAGATCAGAAAACGGGGCAGATATTACAGACTCTACGCGGTCTTTAACGACAAAGCAAAAATCAACGGGAAATGGTACAAAAAGGGATCGAAAATCGGACCCTACAGATTAGCCAAAATTTGCGGCAACTGTGTCAAACTGGTCAGCCCAAAACGAGTTTTGACCCTATATATTCCCAAAAAAAGCAAAAAAATCAAAATCATAGGAAAATGAAACGGAGGCCATGATAATGTATGCTATAAAAAGTAAAACGGTAAAATTTATAGGCGCCATCGCTCTGGCGTCCTCTCTCTCCTATGCCAACAGCTGCGAAATGCAGATATTTAACATATCGACCGCTCCCGGTACGAAAATCAGCGAGTTTATCGATCAGCTGGGAGACGAATGTCAACTTAGCGTTATTATCAAAGACGACGAGGCCAAAAAGATTCTCAAAAAGAGACTAAACAAACTCAATCTCAAAAACGCCACTTTAGAGGACGTTCTGGATCTAATTCTTGTCGAAAACGATCTTTCTTACGAGCTTGACGGAAATATTTTGAAGATCTCCTATTTGATAACAAAAACGTTTCACATAGACTATCTCACAACAAAAAGAAGCAGCGAAGCCACCACCGACGCCTCCGTTGACGTAGGGGCTCAGAGCACCACAGGCGGCGGAAGCAGACGACAAACAAGAGACGTTAACAAAATAGAGTCCAAGGACGAATTCGATTTTTGGAAAAACACCAAAGAGGAGATAATGAATATTATCAACAGGCCGGGAGACAGTTACAAGGCGCCCGAACCCATAGTCAATCCCGAAGCCGGTCTTATTACCGTAACGGCTACCCTGCCTCAGATAGAAAGAGTCGAAAAATATCTCCAAAGAGTAGAAGAGCGACTCCACAAGGAAGTACTGATTGACGTAACTATTTTGGCGGTTCAGTTAGACGACTCGTTTACCAAAGGAATAAATTGGAATGAGTTTTTGATTAATTTTAACAATACTGCAAATTATACAAGTAGTGGAATTGGTAACGGCTTTTTCAATCTTGAAACTTCCTCAAGTGCAACAACCCTTTTTAGTGCGGCTTTTTCCATGCAGGGAATACTGGATTTTCTCGAAACCAAAGGCGACGTAACCGTTTTGTCCAGCCCAAAGGTGATGACGCTAAACAACCAGCCGGCACTGATTACTGTCGGAAATACCTATAATTACAACGTTCCGACAACCATAACGATCACGCAAACCGGTAATTTGGGTACTCAAAGCTATACTCCATCTTCGATATTCGTAGGAATACTGTTAAACATAACGCCGGAGATTACGAAAGATGATCATATACTGCTTAGAATAAACCCATCCGTCTCCGAGCTGGTCGATCCGACTCAGCTCCAGCTACAAGACGGTCAGAGATTTAGAGAGATAGCGCCGGATACGAAAGAGAAAAAGATCTCCTCCGTGGTCAAGGTAAAAGACGGTGAGACGATCGTTATGGGAGGTTTGATTACGAACACCAAAAACCTTTCGGTAAACGGAGTACCGGTTTTAAAAGATCTGCCGATTTTAGGGTACGCTTTTAAAAGCGAAAAAAAGATCGATTCGACTCTGGAACTCGTATTTATAATCAAGCCAAAAATCATAAAACATCACAGTGGGCCGGCTTCACTTAAAGATTTAGGGTATAACTCGTTAAAATAATGGAGAAGACGAGCGTTTACTCTACGGCAAAAGAGTGTTTCGTAGACACGGAAGATGCCAAAAACTTTATAGGTCTGGATCAGTCGATCTATTTTTTGGAAAAATTAAAAGAGACGGTCAAAAAGCCGTTGAAAATGATACTGCTTTACGGAGAGCCTGGGATCGGCAAAAGTATCTTGTTAAACAGGCTATATATGGAGCTATCCAAAAACAATCCCAACGTCCATCTGATAGCCAGCCCTATTCTAGACGAAAACAATTTTATCAAGGCTCTCAACAGAAAGATTTTTTTTGACGAAGAGGATCCGGATTTCGGCAAGTTTATAGACAAGATCAACGAGCATCTTTCCTTTAACTCCACTTTGATTCTTTTGGACGAAGCTCAGCTTTACAGCGACTCACAGATGGAAAAAATCAGGATTTTGTCCGATACGAGAAAGATCAAATTTGTAGTATCGCTGCATAAAACGGAGCAGGAGGATTTAATAGCCAAAGGCCATTTTCAGACCAGAATATGGGAAACGATCGAATTGAGACCCCCTAACGCTTCGGAGCTGGAAACCTATATCAAAAAGAAACTTTTAAACAGAAACCTCTTTTCTCTGGCCAATCAGTTCGATAAAAAAACGGTCAAATTCATCCATTCGATGACAAAGGGAAACTACAGAGAGACAAACAAATATATGTACTCGCTTTTTGAGATATACGAATATTACGAAAGGCACAGGCCCAGTTTGATAAACTTTTCGAAGATTTCGAAAAAAATTCTAGAAATGGCCGCTATCAAGGTAGGTTATATAGATGTATGAAATAGAAGAGCTAGAGCGAAAATGGCGCAAGTATAAAAGAAAGCGTCTGCTGAGTCTGTTTTTGAAAATCGTTTTGACGGTTCCTTTTTTAGTGGTAGGAGTGTTTTTTTATCTACGATATGAGCCTCTAACCGGCGAAGAGAGCAAAGAGAACGCGTCAATAACGGCTGCGGCTCCAACAAAAGAAATTTCAAAGAGCGATCAAAAAGTGATCGAAAAAAGTATCCACAAAACTCCTAAAACCGAAAAAATCGAGAGCGACTCAATCCAGATGGAGCCTCAAAAGACGCCAAAAGAGGTGGTATTAAAGCCCTCCATGGACTTTTTGAACAATCTTGAGGAGTACAAAAAGCTCTCGGAACCTAAACAAAAGAGAGTCGAAAACAGGCCAAAGCCAAAAAAACAGGAGACTCTCGTTAAAGAGACAAAAAGCTCTTTGGAAAAAAAGAACAAAAATGTGATTAAAATTAGCAAAAGCGAAAGCGAACAGGACGTTTTAAAGACCCTCGAAAAGAGATTTAACAAAAACAAAGACCCAAAAACGGCTCTGTTTCTTTCCAAAGCCTACTATAATAAAAAAGACTACGTTAAAGCTCTAAAATGGGCCATAATCGCAAACGATCTTGATAGCTCCAACCCGCAAAGCTGGATACTTTTTGCAAAATCGAGCGTAAAACTGGGCAAAAAAGAGCAGGCCGTCAAAGCGCTGGAGACCTTTTTGAGAACCAACGACAATATCGAAATCAAAGAGGTACTCTACTCCATCAGACGCGGAGAGCTAAAATGAGAAGATATCTGTTTATTCTTATTCTTGCGGTCGGTTCGCTCGCAGCAAAAAAGATAACTATCGCCGATATTATCGATTACTACGAAAAGGGAGAGTATAAAAAAGCCTGCCTTTACGGCATAAAAATTTTTAACAGTTTCAAAAACAACGAAGATCTCGTAGCCATGTACGCTATTTCCTGTATGAAATCGGACTATATAGACAGGCTCGCCGTACCTGCCGTAATTTTAAAAAACTCTCCCCAGGCCAGAGCCAACGCGGCCTATTTCGCGACAATCGTAGCACAAAAAAAACTGCTGTTTCACGCGCTTTTTGACAACGTAGATCTGAGCGATCTAAATTTTCCCAAAACCGACCATATAATCTCAAAGGTATTTGAGCTTTATTGTCGTAAAAAATATAAAAAATTCGACGATAATCTCTATATATTCAAAGATCCCAAAGAGCCGGACGTGAGTTATGAAGTGAAATTGATCAGAGATGAAAAACCGGTTAAAATTATTGTTTTAAAGCTCAAAAAGGGTAAAATAGTTCAAACACACAAATATTGGTAGGATCCTATGGAAAAATTGACCTCTTTGTTGCTGGAAAAATCCGTCGTTCCCGCTGAGATAATGCAAAAGATAAAAGAGGGCACCACTTCCGAAAAAAATCTTTTGCACAATTTGATAGCAAAAGGGGTAATTACTGAAAATTTTGTAATTAAGTTTTTCGGAGACCTCATTAGAGAAGGAAGTCTCAGTATCGACGACATCGATCAGCTGCCGGACAATCTAAAAGAAAAGATTTTAAAATATCTAGCAAAACTTTTGAATATCGACTATCTGGATCTAGATTCTATAGACATAGATTTTAGGCTGGCCTCCAAACTACCTCTTTCTCAACTTAGAAAATTCGAGGCTATCCCGATCAAGGAAGAGGATATAAACATTATCATCTCCTTTAAAGATCCTCTGGATATGAACGCACAGGAGTCCATTCAGAGACTCTTTCCGAAAAAACCTATCAAACCCACAATTTCAAACGCCAAACAGATTGAACGCTATTTGAATAAACTGGAGCTTTCCGAAAGCGTTAAGGGTTTGATTAACGAAATCAGAAAAGAGATAAACTCCGGCAACGCCAACGACGCTAGAGAGTCCAGCGCCATATTGAGACTAATACAGATTATTCTACAGACCGCCATTATATCGAGAGCCAGCGACATACACGTAGAGCCTACCGAAAAAAACTGTATCATAAGAAGCAGAATCGACGGTATTTTGACTGAGACGTTTATATTCGACAAAGATATCTACCCTCCCCTCTCTTCGAGGCTGAAACTGTTGGCCAATCTGGACATCGCCGAAAAGAGAAAACCGCAAGACGGCAGATTCTCCGCAACAATTATGAAAAAGGAGTACGATTTTAGGATTTCGACCCTGCCGATCATGACCGGCGAATCTATAGTCATGAGAATTCTCGACAAGACCAAAGCGATGATAAAGCTCGAAGAGGCCGGAATGAGCGACTACAATTATAAAAAATTCGTCAACTCGCTAAAGACCCCATACGGGATAATTCTCGTAACCGGTCCTACGGGCAGCGGTAAAACCACGACGCTATACGGCGCCTTGAACATGTTAAGAAGCATCGAAAAAAAGATAATTACGGTTGAAGATCCGATAGAGTATCAGATGAATCTTGTCCAACAGTCCCAGGTTCAGCCAAAAATCGGTTTTACTTTCGCTTCAGCTTTAAGATCTATCCTGAGACAGGATCCGGATATAGTCATGATCGGAGAGATCAGAGATCAGGAGACTCTCAGAATCGCCGTTCAGGCGGCTTTGACGGGACACCTCGTTCTATCTACTTTGCATACGAACGATTCGATCAGCGCTATAACAAGAATGGTGGATATGGGAATCGAGCCGTATCTGGTCAGCGGATCTCTCATAGCTATCGAGGCTCAAAGGCTGGTTAGAAAAATCTGCCCCTACTGCAAGGAAAAAACGATCATCCTACCCAATATCGAAAGAGATCTCAAAGAGTATCTTCCGCAAAACTATCAATTCTATAAAGGCAAAGGGTGTAAACAGTGCAATATGAGCGGTTATATGGGCAGAGAGATGGTTTCGGAAGTTCTGACGGTCGATGATCAGATGGCCAGTATGATAGCCAGAGAAGAGAGTAAAGAAAAGATCGCCCAATACGCCAAGGAGCACGGCTTTGTCAATATGCTGCAAGACGGCATAAACAAAGCTCTCGAAGGACACACCACCATCGAAGAAGTTCTAAGAGTAACGAGGTTGTCATGAAGTTTTACCAGTTGGATATTCTACTAAAAGGTAAAAAAGAGACCATCGTCCTAAAAGCCGAGAACAGAGAAGAGGCCCTGCATCTGGCTAAATTGAAAAGAGGCGGCGTGATCGTAAAGATCCAGGAGACTACCCCGCCTTTGGAAGAGCGATTAAAAGAGCTGCAGGAGAGAGCCGTATCCTATTTCAAGGCGAAAAAGGTAAAACCCGATAGTCTCATCGCCGCCATCAGACAGTTGGCCGTAATGACCAACGCCGGCATTCCGATCTACGACGCCTTACAAGAGATCGCAAACTCTTCGATGGATAAGACCCTCTCCGAAATTCTGAAACAGGTGGCCGAAGACATAAACTCGGGAATGAGCCTTTCGGAATCGGTGGAGAACTACAGATTCCAGCTGGGATCGTTGAGCATCACCATGATAAAACTGGGAGAGCAAACCGGTAATATGCCAGAAGCCCTCTTTACGCTAGCGAACATTCTCGAAGAGATCAGAGAAAACGTTATGAAGTTCAAAAAGGCGATCCGATACCCTCTGATAACTTTGGGAGCTATGGCTATAGCTTTCGTTATTCTTATAATGTTCGTCGTTCCGAAATTCAAATCGCTTTTTGAGAGGTATCAGGCCGATCTGCCGATTCCGACAAAGATTCTACTCTGGCTGGAGCACGCTTTTTCTACTTACGGATTGCAAATTCTGGGCGTTTTTGCGGTAATCGTCTTCATCGTTATGTATCTTTATAGAACCAACGAAGATTTCAAGTATCAGATGGACAAGCTGATGCTAAAGATATATCTCATAAAAGATATAGTCTATTACGCCACTCTAAGCAGATTTACGCTGGTATTTACTGAGCTGGTCGGGGCCGGAATTCCAGTGGCCGAAGCTCTCGATAGCGCAGTTGCCATGGTGGACAACAGCTATATCAAAGAGAAACTGGATATGGTTAAGGTATACGTAGAACGAGGAGTCTCTTTGACGGACGCGTTTAAGGAGACGGGACTTTTCGAAAATATGATAATCCAGATGATTTCCGCGGGCGAAGCCAGCGGACAGCTAGACGGAATGATGAGAAAGGTTAGCGATTACTATCGTATGAAATTCAACTATATTCTTGACAATATGTCATCTTATATCGAACCTATTTTGCTAACCGTAATAGCCGGTCTGGTTCTTTTACTAGCACTGGGAATATTTATGCCTATGTGGGATATGGCAAAAGCGGTCAAAGGGCGCTAAAGCAGCCCTGCCTCTTTTAGAAATCTGGAAGGCTCGTACGAATTTTTTCTGGCTGAATCGTATTTCGAAAAAGAGAGAAAAAGTCTGTCTTTTGCTCTGGTTACAGCCACGTAAAAGAGCCTTCTTTCTTCCTCTATGGATCCCCCTTTGGATACAAGTGTACTGTTTGGAAACCTTCCTTCGGCAAGATCGATAACGTATACGTCCTTAAATTCCAGACCTTTGCTGGCATGTACGGTTAAAAGATTCACTCCGCTTCCTTCGCTAACTTCTGAACCTCCTAAAACCATCGCGTTGTAGAAACTCTCTATCTCCTTGTAACTTTTGGAGATCTCTTTTAAAAGAGTCAGTTTTGCCGAAATTTTCTCCTTGGCGTTTTGAAGCAGTTTCTCCTCTACGCTTCCATCTTTCAATTGAGCTCTTTTTTTGGCTATCTGTTCTACTATCGTGGCGAAAAGACCGGATTTCGTTATCAATTCTACGGCTCTGTAGGGCGTCGATGTCCTCTTTAGAGCTTTAAAAAGTATATAAAACTCGTAAAGAAATTTCGCTCCCTCTTTTGTAAGTTTCGGATGTTTCAAAAAAGCCGCCTCCATAAACTTCTCGTCAAACCCCAAGCCTTTAAATCTGCTTTTACTGCCTATATGTATAAAATCATCAAAAAGCGCCAATTGATAATTTTTCCCTCTTTTCTCAAATGGATTTTCCATATCTTTTGGCCTGGTAATACCTCGCACAAAATCCCCCTCACCCATTTTTACGCACACGTCGTAGATCTCTTTGCCTATAGCCGGCCCTACGCCTTTTGCGTACTCGAAAACGTGAATAAAACTCATAAGATCTTTCGGATTGACTATCAGACTCAACAGATCGGCGGCGGCTTTGATCTCTTTGGAATCGAAAAACGACACTCCTCCTCTTCTTTTGCACCCTATGCCGACCTCCCTCAGGGCGGCCTCCACTCCGTCTGCCGAGGAGTTGTTGCGAAATATTACAGCTATCTCATCCTTTGGCGTCACAGAAGCAGATATTTTAGCGGCCAAAGATTTATACTGTTCAAGGGTATCGTTGAATATAAAGAGTTTCGGCTTTTCAAACTCCCCATTTCTCATCACCTCTACCCTTTTAGGAAATATTCTCTCGTTAAACGATATCACCCTGTCCGCCAACGATACGATATATTTGCTGCTTCTGTAATTTTTTGTCAGATTGAAAATTTTAGCTTTGGGATATCTTTTCGCAAAACCGGCTATTATATTGATATTGGCGCCGTTAAATGCGTAAATGCTCTGATCATAATCGCCAACGCAAAAAAGAGATTCTCTAGTAAGCGAATCGAGAAGGTTTGATTGCAGATTGTTCGTATCCTGGTACTCGTCGACCAAAATCTCTTTAAATGGGCCTATTTTTTCCGAATTCTCGGCGGCCCTGATCAAAAGATCGTTAAAACCCAAAAAAGCGTAGTTCTTTTTGGCGTTTTCGAACTCCTCTACGATATCGTCGTAAATCTCCTCAAAAACTCTCTGATCCTCTTTTCTTTTACTCACCCACTCCCCAAAGGTACAATTTGGCATTTCGTTCTGATAAAGAGAGTATATATCGTACAAAAATGAGGATGAATAGGGTTTCTCTTCGAAAATGTGAAAGGCTCTTTTGTCGTATACGCTTCTAAATAGGGTTTTGAGATCCTTGGGTTGTTTTAATACGACTTTTTCGTCTATTGACTTTAGCCATCGATAAGAGAGTGCGTGAAATGTTCCCGCCGCTATCTCTTTTGCTCTGCTCTTTCCGTAGCGTGCCGCCACTCTTTCTATCATCTCTCTAGCGGCTTTGTTGGTAAACGTCAAAAGCAAAATCTCGGATGGCTCAATTCCTTTGTCCAGCAAAAAACCGATTCTTCCCACAATAGTCGAAGTTTTTCCGGTACCGGGTCCCGCAATAACCAAAGAGTTACCAAAAGGGGCCGTAGCCGCTGCATACTGTTCCGGGTTTAGCCTATCAAGGGCCATCGATATCCTTTGATCGCAAAAAATTAAGAGGTTATTTTACACCCTTTTGTTATAATTTCGCAAAAAATTTAAGCAAAGGTTTTTAACAGATGAGCCAAGATACCCGATACAACCCCGAAGATATAGAAAAAAGCTTTTACGAAATCTGGGAAAGTCGCGGATACTTCGAAATAGACGGAAACAAAGAGATACAACAAGAGGGTAAAAACTTCGCGATTATGATGCCTCCGCCTAACGTTACGGGCAGATTGCACATAGGACACGCCCTAACCTTTACGTTGCAAGATATCATAGTCCGCTATAAGCGAATGGATGGATATAGAACCTTATGGCAGCCCGGAACGGACCACGCCGGGATCGCTACCCAAAACGTGGTAGAAAAGGAGCTGTTGAAAGAAAACATCAAAAAAGAGCAAATCGGTAGAGAGGCCTTTTTAAAAAGAGTATGGGAGTGGAAGGAAAAGTACGGCAACGCGATTGTTGAACAGCTAAAAATTCTGGGTGTTTCGCCGGCTTGGAGCAGAGAGAGATTCACTATGGACGAGGGTCTTAAAAACGCCGTCAGAGAAGCGTTCGTAAGACTCTACAACGAAGGGCTCATCGTCAGAGGCAACTATATGGTCAACTGGTGTACCCACGACGGAGCGCTTAGCGATATCGAGGTAGAGTACCAAGAGGAGAAAGGAAAACTTTATCATATTAAATATCCCTTTAGCGACGGAACCGGTTATATCGTAGTTGCCACCACCAGACCCGAAACCTATTTCGGCGATACCGCGGTTATGGTAAACCCTAACGATCCCAGGTATAAAGATCTTGTATCGAAAAAGGTCAAACTCCCTCTAATCGAGAAAGAGATAGAGATAATAGCGGACGAATATGTGGATATGGAGTTCGGAACCGGAGCCGTCAAAGTTACTCCGGCCCACGATCCTAACGATTACGAAGTAGGGAAAAGACACAACCTGGAGTTTGTAACCGTATTCGACGAAAAAGGTATTCTAAACGAAAACGCAGGCGAATTTGCCGGTTTAGAACGGCTCCAAGCCAGGGAAAAAATCGTAAATAGGCTAAAAGAGGCCGGATATATAGAAAAGATAGAAGAACACACCCACCAGGTAGGACACTGTTATAGATGTTCAAACGTAGTAGAACCCTATATATCCAAACAGTGGTTTGTAAAGGCCGAAATTGCCAAAAAAGCCGTCGAAAAGGTTAATAAAGGGGAGTGCCGCTTTTTTCCTCCCCACTGGATAAACAGCTTTAACGCCTGGATGAGAGAGCTTAGAGACTGGTGTATATCCAGGCAACTTTGGTGGGGACACAGAATTCCCGTATGGTACTGCAAGGAGTGTTCGAACGAATGGGCTTCGCTCGAGGAAAACGAGGAGTCCTGTCCAAAATGCGGATCGTCGCAAATCTATCAAGATCCCGACGTTTTGGATACGTGGTTCAGTTCTGCCCTGTGGCCCTTTTCAACGCTCGGCTGGGGCAACGGCGAATGGGGAAAAGGCACAAAATGGAACGAAGAGGACCTAAACAGTTTCTATCCCAACTCTTTGCTTATTACAGGCTTTGATATTCTCTTTTTCTGGGTTGCCAGAATGATAATGATGGGTGAGCACTTTATGGGAGAGCTACCCTTTGAGGACATCTATCTGCACGCCCTTGTCAGAGACGAAAAAGGGCAAAAGATGAGTAAATCAAAAGGCAACGTGATAGATCCGATCGAGATGACAAAAAGTTATTCGGCCGACGCTTTGAGATTTACTTTGGCGATTCTGGCCGTTCAGGGAAGAGATATAAAACTAAGCAAAAAGAGACTGGAACAATCCAGAAACTTTACCAACAAACTATACAACGCCGCGCGATTTTTACTGATGAACCACGAAAGCTTCCCCGATCTGAAAGATATCGAAATCAAAACCGATCTTGGGCGCTATATGCTCAGCCGGTTCGCGACGGCTGTCAAAGAAGTCAGAGAAAATCTGGAGGGCTACAGATTCAACGACGCGGCCACCGCAATATACAGATTTCTGTGGGGAGAGTTTTGCGACTGGGGAATAGAGCTCTCAAAAGCGCACAAAGAATCCATGATAGAGTTGGGCGCGATATACAAAGAGGCTATGAAGCTGTTGCACCCTTTTATGCCGTTTATCAGCGAATATCTCTATCAGATGCTTGGCAATACCACTCTCCAAGAATCAAAATCCATTATGGTTGCGAAATTTCCGGATATAATTTTGCGGGAACAGGAGATAGAAGAGAGATTTTCCGTAATTATAGATTCCATAGTATCTATCAGACGCCTAAAGGCCATGATCGATATGGCCAACAAAAAGATTCCCGAGGCTTTAATTAAAACCGAGACCGAAAAACTTGACGAAACGGCACTGGAGTATATAAAAAAGCTGGCAAAAGTCGAGAAGGTAGGCCTGACTGATAAAAAGATAGACAACGCCATAGTGGATGTGGGCGAAAAGGTAGAGGTATTCGTGCCCTCGCAAAGCGTAGATCTAAAACCTGTAATTGCCAGATTGAAAAAATTAAAGGAGAAAACCGAAAAGGAGCTGGAAAAAATAACAAAGATGCTCCAAAACGAAAACTTTGTAAAGAACGCTCCATCGGCTGTTGTGGAAAAAAATAGAGAAAATATGAGAGAACTGAAAGAGAAACTGAAAAAAATATCTACGGAGCTAAATCAACTTGGCGGCTAGAATTTGTTTAAGTTTTGCCAAACTAAGAGATTCTTAATAAAATCACAAGTAATATTTTATTTTAGTTGAATTGATGTCATAGCTGCTTAACCTTAACGTAACAATAAAAGGTTCTCGGAGAATTTCGAATGTTTAGATTAGGGAAAATAAAAAAAATATTTATACCCGTTTTATTGACGTCGCTCTTTTACGGATGCGGAGGGGGCGGTTCGGGCGTAGACGTTTCTGAAGAGACCCAAACAGCCGAAGGCGTAATTTTTACTACCACCGGTATATCCGGTACTATTTTGTTTAGCTCCGAAGATGGAAACACCAAAACGTATGAAATAACGAACATCGTTCCAGATCAATGCTCTATTGCGGATTTTACTCCTGTTAGATTTACCCTTAGCAAAGATGCACCTACATTTACCTATACCTTTTCAATACCTTTTACAAATCCGTGCATGACCGATTCTTTTACTCTCTATTACGATCTAGTAACTACCTATACTGCCGTTGACGGATCCACCTACGAAGACAGAGAGAGTTTTACGCAAAAGTTCAACAACTCGGTTTACGATCAATCCAAAGTTACGGTAATACCGGGAAGCGATCCTCTGTATAAATATCAATGGCATCTGGAAAACACAGGACAATCAGAAGGAGTTTTAAATCCAGCTACTCCTGGAGAGGATATCAACGTTACCGCCGCATGGGCAGAAGGTATTACCGGCAAAGGTATAGTAGTTGCTGTTATTGATGAAGGAGTAGATATTTTCCACCCAGATCTAAAAGATAATATTTTAATCTCTCTCTCCTATAACTATCATTACGGAACCAACAATACCACTCCGGTTATAGACAGTTTCGCACACGGTACGGCTGTTGCCGGATTGATTGCCGCAAAAGCGAAAAACGGTATAGGGACCGTGGGGGTTTCACCGGATGCGAAGTTGGCGAGTCTAAACGCTCTTGAAGTATTTGAAAATGAGATCAGCTCTCAAGGATATACTGGCGCTGAGCTTCAGCTCGTTAGACTTTTTGATGCCCTTACAAGAAATTTAGACAGTATCGATATATATAACAACAGCTGGGGACGCTATTCGATAGAACTTGATTCAACTGACTCATTAGGATTTGATACGCAATTGGCAACAGGTGTCAAAGATGGTAGAAACGGCAAAGGAGCCGTATACGTTAAATCCTCCGGTAACGGAAGAAACAGCTGCGGAATCGATGGAGTAATTTGTGACAACGCAAATTTCGAACAGAAACAGACCAGTCAATACTTTATCGTTGTTTCCGCAGTAAATGCCCAAGGAACAGTATCCTCTTATTCCACTCCTGGTTCTAATGTTTTAGTAGCCGCTCCTGGTGGGGAAGTAGCCGCATCCTATCTAAATCTCGAAGATCAGTTGATAGTTACAACAGATCTGCCTGGTGATACCAGAGGTTATGACATCAATGATCCGTTGGCCACTTCCGTTTCACATTTTAACGTGCTCGGAAACGAAAATTACGACTATACCCAAAGAATGAACGGAACTTCCTCAGCCGCTCCGATAGTTTCAGGTGTCGTCGCTTTGATGCTGGAGGCAAACCCAGACTTGACATATAGAGACGTTAGAATGATTTTGGCTCAAACCGCAAGGCAGAACGATCAAAACAATACAGGATGGAAAACAAACGGAGCAGGGTTTCACTATCACAACGATTACGGTTTTGGCGTAGTCAACGCTTCTAAAGCCGTTAATTTGGCAAAAAACTGGACGAGTGTAGGCGGCTACAACGATATCGTTACGATTTCAGATTCAAACACTTCCACTACTATCAATATAGATCAAAACATTACGATAGAACATGTATACATTACTTTCGATATAGATACGGCTAACCTCTCCTCTCCGGCCAACCTCGAGATTAGACTTTCACATACGGACAGTAACGGAGCGTATACCACAGAAAGCGTATTGGTTCATGCTCCTAACGGTCTGCCTGATACCACTAACTACGCCGATACCAATTTAA
>Ga0256834_1000209_pt1 | contig 42028 bp, 29 predicted proteins | sample 4281140metaG_FD_190536 | JGI IMG/M metagenome (GOLD analysis project Ga0256834, IMG submission 190536) | Hydrothermal vent microbial communities from East Pacific Rise, Pacific Ocean - 4281-140 | ecosystem: Environmental > Aquatic > Marine > Hydrothermal vents | place: Pacific Ocean: East...
CAACTTCCGGTGCATTTACGATGGGCGTGAACTGGGTGCCGCCGATACCGCCCAGGCTGGAAATGGTGAAGCAACCGCCTTGCATGTCTCCAGGAGCAAGCTTGCCTTCCCGCGCCCTGGCGCTGATTTCCATCAGCTCCCTTGCCAGGTCGTACACGCCTTTCTGGTCCACATTGCGGATCACGGGCACCACCAGGCCATTGGGCGTATCCACCGCCACGCCAATGTGGATGTATTTCTTCAGAACCAGCTTGCCGCCATCCGCCGACAGGGAGGCGTTCACATTGGGAAACTCCCGCAATGCGGCTTCACAGGCCTTCATCAGAAAGGGCATGAAAGTCAGGCGCACGTCCTTTTTCAGCGCTGCATCCTTTTGCGCCTTGCGGAACGCCTCCAGCTCGGTGATATCCGCTTCATCGAACTGGGTGACATGGGGAACAGTGGTCCAACTGCGATGCAGATGCGCACCGCTGATTTTCTTGATGCGATTCAGTTCAACTTCTTCCGTCTCCCCGAACTTGCTGAAATCCACGGCGGGCATGGCCGGAGCATCACCGGGAATCGGGGCCACGCCCCCGGACAGCGTTTCCTTGATATAGGATTGCACGTCATCCCGGGTGATCCGCCCCTTGGGTCCGGAGCCGGATAGCCGCGCCAGGTCCACGCCCAGCTCCCGGGCAAAGCGCCGTACAGCAGGGCTGGCATGGGCCTTGCGGTTGGGCATATCCGCCCTGGTGGGAGCAATGGGCAGAGGCTTGGCCTTTTTCTCCCCCGGCGCCGGCGGCGGCGGCGTAGGATGGGTTTCCAGCGGTTTTGGCTGTGCAACCGGAGCCGTTTCCTCGGCAACGGAATCTTCTTCCATAACCACCAGCAGATCACCCTGGTTGATGGTGTCACCCACCCGCACCTTGACTTCTTTCACCACTCCCGCAGCGGGAGAAGGAATCTCCATGGAAGCCTTGTCGCTTTCCAGGGTGATCAAGGAGTCGTCCACCGCGATACGGTCGCCAGCCGACACCAGCACCTCGATTACCTCCACATCCTTGAAGTCGCCAATATCCGGAAGCCTTATGTCAATCGTGTTCGCCATCTGAACTCTCCTCAGACCTTGGTTGGGTTCGGTTTTTCCGGGTTGATCTTGTATGCCTTGATGGCCTGGGCCACCAGGTCGGCATCCACTGCGCCTTCATCCGCCAGGGATTTCAATGCCGCCACCACCACATGATGGCGGTTCACCTCAAAGAACTCCCGCAGCCTGCGCCGCAGATCGGAACGCCCGAAGCCATCCGTACCCAGGGTCAGGTAGCTGCGTTTTCCCAGATAGGGACGGATCTGATCCGCAAACATGCGCACATAATCCGTGGCAGCCACTACCGGCCCGGAGCTTCCCTCCAATTGGGAGAGCACAAAAGGCTTGCGCGGTTTTTCCATGGGGTGCAGGCGATTCCAGCGTTCACAATCCATGCCGTCGCGCGCCAGTTCGGTAAAGCTGGTCACGCTCCATACATCCGCCGCCACGTTCCAGTCTTTTTCCAGCAGCTGCGCCGCGGCGATCACTTCCCGTAAAATGGTGCCGGAACCGAGGAGCTGCACCCGCTTTTTCTTGCGCGAACCGGGCTTGAACAGATACATGCCCTTGATGATGCTCTGCTCCACACCCTCGGGCATGGGCGGATGCACATAGTTTTCGTTCATGATGGTGACGTAATAGAAGATGTTCTCCTGTTCCTGGTACATGCGCCGCATGCCGTCCTGGAGAATCACCGTCAGCTCATAGGCGAAGGTCGGGTCATAGGAACGGCAGTTGGGAATGCCCGCCGAGGCGAGATGACTGTGGCCGTCCTGGTGTTGCAGCCCTTCCCCGGACAGGGTGGTGCGCCCGGCGGTGCCGCCCATGAGGAAGCCCCGGGCCTGCATGTCGCCGGCCGCCCAGGCCAGATCGCCCACCCGCTGGAAACCGAACATGGAGTAGTACACATAGAAAGGAATCATGGGCACGCCATGATTGGAATAGGAGGTGGCGGCGGCAATCCAGGAGGACATGGCGCCGGCTTCGTTGATGCCTTCCTGGAGGATCTGCCCCTTCACGTCCTCACGGTAATACATGACCTGATCCGCATCCATGGGCGTATATAGCTGGCCCACATGGGAATAGATGCCCAACTGGCGAAACATGCCTTCCATGCCGAAGGTGCGCGCCTCATCGGGTACGATGGGCACCACATGCTTGCCCACCTTCTTGTCCCGCAACAGGCTGGTGAGGAAACGCACATAGGCCATGGTGGTGGACATCTCCCGCTCGCCGCTACCTTCCAGCAGGGCCTGAAACGCGTCCAGCCCCGGGATCTCCAGGGTTGCCGATTTCACCCGGCGGGCAGGCAGATACCCGCCCAGCTCCTGGCGACGCTGATGCAGGTATTTCATTTCCTCGCTGTCTTCCGCGGGTTTGAAGTAGGGCGCGGACGCCAACTGATCATCCGGGATGGGGATATTGAACCTGTCGCGGAAATGCCGCAGGGCGTCCTCTCCCATCTTCTTTTGGGAATGGGTGATATTCTGCCCTTCCCCGGCTTCTCCCATGCCATAGCCTTTTACGGTTTTCGCCAGAATCACCGTGGGCTGCCCCCGATGCTCCATGGCGGCCTTGTAGGCGGCATAAACCTTGATGGGGTCGTGCCCGCCACGGTTCAGACGCCAGATATCCTCATCACTCATGGTTGCAACCATGTCCAGAAGCTCAGGATACTTGCCGAAGAAATGCTCCCGGGTATAAGCTCCCCCCTTGGCCTTGTAGGCCTGGTAATCGCCATCCAGGGCTTCTTCCATGCGCTTGCGCAGCAGGCCTTTCTTGTCCCTGGCAAGCAGGGGATCCCAGTAGCCGCCCCAGACCACCTTGATCACATTCCAGCCCGCGCCGCGGAACACGGCTTCCAGCTCCTGCATGATCTTGCCATTGCCGCGCACAGGGCCATCCAGGCGCTGCAGATTGCAATTCACCACGAACACCAGATTGTCCAGCCGCTCCCGTGACGCCAGGGAAATGGCGCCCAGGGATTCCGGTTCGTCCATTTCTCCATCCCCCATGAAGGCCCAGACCTTGCGCCCGTCCACATTGGCGATTCCCCGGTCATGCATGTAGCGCATGAAGCGCGCCTGATAAATGGCCATCAAGGGTCCCAGGCCCATGGAAACCGTGGGGAATTGCCAGAAATTGGGCATCAACCACGGATGCGGATAAGAAGACAGGCCGTTTCCGCCGGATTCCTGGCGGAACAGATTCATCTGTTCCTCGGTGATACGTCCTTCCAGAAATGCCCGGGCGTAGATACCGGGGGCGGAATGGCCCTGGAAGAATACCAGGTCCCCCTCCTGTTCCTCGTTGCTGCCACGAAAGAAATGATTGAACCCCACATCAAACAAGGTCGCACTGGAAGCAAAACTGGCGATATGCCCGCCCAGCTCCGGCTCCTTGCGATTGGCCTGCACCACCATGGCCATGGCGTTCCAGCGAATAAAGGAGCGGATGCGGCGCTCCATGGCGCGGTTACCGGGAAAGGGCGGCTGCTTGCTGGGCGGAATAGTGTTCACATAGGCGGTTGTCGCCTTGTACGGAAGATAGGCGCCAGACAGGCGGGCCTTCTCGATGAGCTGCTCCAGCAGGAAATGGGCGCGCTCGACGCCTTCATTCTCCAGCACGCCTTCCAGTGCTTCCAGCCATTCCAGGGTTTCCTGGGGATCTGTATCAGGTTTGTTTGCCATGGGAAGTCCATCCGTATCGAAATTACGGAAGCTATACTGACAGGCATCCCGAAAGAAATCCAGATTATTTTTTCATTTGCTTATATTTCAACATGTTAATGCCATAAAATACTGGTATGATCGTCTTAATTATTGACAGACACCCACTTTTCCCATGGCATCACACTTACACGACACTCCTGCCACGACCGCCAGTTCCCAGATCAGGGAGAAGCAAATTCCACCAATAAAATCCGCAATTTAAAGAAATTTTATTCATCTGATTGTATTATTGTTTAAGGGAGGCCTGAACAAGTCAGTTGATGTCATTCCAGCACACGCCCCCCGTGGATGGAGGGGATAGAATGAAGCGGGAAGCTAGAACCGAGGCCGGAATCCGGCAATATCAGGACATGAGATCCCGGCCTGCGCCGGGATGGCGGCTCGACCAGAGACCCCTTAAGAATGCCAAAACAAAGCCGCCAAGATCAACCATGTGTTTGGTATGAAATTCAACGCCTTCCAGCATACATTGTTGGAAAAGCACGAAATTTAAACTGACATTCATACGAGCACAGATCTCTACGATGACATAACAATAGACCAACACAGATTTTTACGCATATGGACAACACAAAAAATCACTCGAACCCCATTCCCTGGCAACCCGAGCTTACGGAGAAAGAAGCCCGGCATGAATGGGCACAGGCGGTAGTGCGTGTTGTCATCAGTTCAATCGTGCTGGCGTACATCCTCTGGACCGGATCCGAACCCAGCAATCATGCCTACCCTGTTGTGGTTCAGATAGGGGGGGCATACCTTTTCTATTCCTTCGTGCTGATCGGCAGCTTCTGGATCTGGCCCGACCCCCTGGTGGGGCGAAAACTTCTTACCATGGTGTCGGATATTGGCATCACCCTGTATGGCATGCACCTTTATGGAGAAGCCAGCGCGCCCTTCTTCGTCATTATTCTGTGGGTCAGCATCGGCTATGGCGTACGGTTTGGGCAGCGATACTTGATTGCCGGCACCATCTATTCCGCTCTTGGCTTTGTATTGCTATGGTTGTCCAGTCCTTTCTGGAAAGAGCACCCTTCCATAACCCTCTCCTACTTGATTTCGGTTCTGGTCATCCCCCTGTTCGCCGCCTATTTGCTGCACAAAATCAAGCAGGCGAAAATGGAAGCCGAATCCGCCAACCTGGCGAAATCCCAGTTTCTCGCCAATATGAGCCATGAAATCCGCACCCCGTTGACGGGCATTATCGGCATGGCCGAGCTGCTACTGGAAGAACCGCTGGACAGGAAATACCACAAGCGGATCGACACCATAAACTATTCCGCCAAGAACTTGCTGCACCTTCTCAATGACACTCTCGATATTTCAAAAATCGAAGCCGGAAAACTGGAGCTGGAGCCGGGAAAACTGGACGTATATGAGATGGTCAACAGCCTGTCCATGATGTACCGCCCCCTGGCCCAGGCCAAGCATCTCCAATTCGAAACCATTATTCATCAACAGATCCCCGACAGCCTGTGGGGTGACCATTTTCGCCTGCAGCAAATCCTGGTAAACCTGCTCAGCAACGCAGTGAAATTTACTTCGGCGGGAAAAATTACATTTTCCGTCAGTTCGTTGCGGTTGGACGAGAACAAGGCCAGGTTGCGCTTCGAGGTTGCGGATACCGGGATAGGCATTCCCGCCAACAAACAGGAAAAGATTTTTGAGGTTTTTGAACAGGCGGACAACTCCACCACCCGCCGCTATGGCGGCAGCGGCCTGGGCATGGCCATCTCCAGGCAGCTGGTTGAACTGATGGGTGGCAGCCTTGGGGTCGAGAGCGAAGAAGGAAAGGGTTCGGTTTTCTGGTTCGAGGTCGACCTTGACATTCTTTCAGAATACCCGACAAACCAGATTCATAGTTTTGAAAACATTCACGTCCTCATCATATCCTCCAATTCGGTTTTTTCCCGCTGTTACCGGCAAATGCTGAAGCGCTGGGGCTGTAGTGTGGAATCCGCACCCACCTCTGTTGAGGCATTCGTCCAACTCAAGGCGGAAAACCGGAAATTGCAAAACTACCAGCTCGTCGTTGTAGATGAAAAAGGTCTGGAACTCTCCGCCGAACAATTTGGGCGCGCACTGAAGAATGACGCCACCCTCCAGGCACTGCCTTCCATCTTGATTGCCAGCAACGACAATCACGCCTCCCAAGAATCCCGGTATTTTGATGCCGTGGTCTCCGGAAACGCGGATAGCGGCGCTTTTTTCCATGCCCTCCATGAGGTTCTCAATACCAGCAGCAGTGCAAAAACCGGCAATCAACCCCCGGGGAAAAACATTTCCGATAAGCGTTACCGTATATTGATCGTGGACGACAACAAAACCGTACAAATGGTCACTTCCACCATCCTGCGACAGGCCGGGCATGCCGTAACACAGGAATACGATGGCGAAAGCGCCCTGGATCGCCTGCTGGATGAAGAATATGATGCCGTGGTCATCGACATGCAAATGCCGATAATGAGTGGCCCGGAAACCATCAAGGCCTATCGCTATACGGAATACGGCACGGGCAGACACCTGCCGTTCATCGTACTCTCGGCAAACGCCAGCGAGGAAGCGCGCCGGGAATCAGAAGATGCCGGCGCCGACGCCTTTCTGATAAAACCAATAGAGAAAAACAAACTGTTGCAACTCATCGACCAGCTGGCAACCGGCGAAGGCATAGGCAAGTCAAGCCCGGAAGAAAACGAAAACAATATAGCATCTCTTTCCATACCTGCAGACGCCCCCCCGGTCATCGACATGGAAACCATTCAGGCATTGATGTCCATCGAAAACAGCGAAAACTTTTTCCCCGAGTTGAAAGAGCATTTCTTTGCAGATGCGGAACAATCCATCAGCAGCATGGAGCAAGGGCTGTCACGACAGGACATGGATGCGGTGCGCGATGCCGCGCATGCGCTGCAAGGATCTGCCGGGGGCATTGGCGCCCTGGCTTTGTATGCCAAATGCGAACGCCTGTCCAAAGCGGAAAATGCGGAATTACGCAAACATGGCCGGCAAATGATCGAGTCCGTCAAGATCCAGAAAAACAAGGTACGAACCTATCTGGAAGAATCGAGCATTACCCCCTCTTCCACAATCTACAGGTTCCCCGACAAGCCATAAACCAAGGCTTGTCAGGAAACAACCCGGAATACGCAGCCAAATTGCGGTAGAAACCCGCTCAGCCCACTCCCATCTTTTTCGCCTGGGCCTTTACCAGGCGCTCCATCATTTTCAGATCACGCTCGGGCAAGGCCATTGCCGAATCCACCCACAACAATACGATGCGCTTCAGTTCGTCATGGGTCAGGGGGAAAACCTCATCACGCATTGCCAGTACCGCATTTCTGGTCATGGCGGAACGACTGTGCTTTCGCACAAACTGCCGCAAGGCGACTTTCGCCTCCCCGGGTTCGGCCAGAATATCTATCACGCCCAATTCATAGAGCTCATCCGCAGTATAAATCCTGCCCGTGTTGATCATGCGCTCCACCTGGGCCGGCGCAATACGCCGGGAGAGAAAAGAATAGGCGCCCATTCCGGGAAACATATTGAACACGACTTCAGGAAATCCAATTTTTACCCCTTTTTCGGCGATGATGACATCACAGGACAGGGCCGCTTCAAAAGCCGCCCCCAGGGCATCCCCTTCAATCAGCGAGATGGTGCGCAGATCCTGGTTGAGATTGGCGTAGTTGTCATACAGCACATCAATACAAAGAAGCGCGTATTCTTCCAGCACATCCCGCTGGCCACCGCGGATACACGCCAAGAAGAACCCCAGATCCCCACCCAGGCTATGAATTCCCGGGATCGCAGAAGCCATCACGAGAAAACCGAATGGCGGCCTAACTCCCTCCGCCTTATGCGCTTCACAAACCTCTACAACGGATTTCTGAAAACTGCGGAAATCACGCATCAACGCAGGGGTGAAACTGGGATGGGGATAGGTGTTCATATTGAATTGCATGACCCGGCTTGCCGCATCATATTCACAAATGAAATTTTCATAGACCCAATTGTAGTCGGCGGCCAAACCCTGTTTAACGGGAAGTTGTTGAGTGAGCATGATATTTCTCCTATCGTCGGTTGCCTGTACATTTATACATGGAAAAACCACGGCGCAACTTGCGCCACCTATCAATACATGCGAGAAATGGCACGAAGCGCCGTGCTGACACCCTGAAGAGAAAGTCACACCATGTTCACCCAGCAGGCACCTGACCCGTACCACCCCCTCGCCCGATGCCTATAGCTTATGGCACATGCGGAAATTTTGGTACAGAAAAACCCTGGAACATCAGGATAATTCCCGACTTCAACAAAACCCATGACTGTTAACCCGGCGACTAATGTTGTCGTCCTCGGCCACCCCGTACGCATTCATGGCAAGGCGCGGCAAGCCTGTTCACGGGCGCACCCGGGGTGGGCGGACGAATCGTTGCCGGGTGAATAGCAAGAAAAAACACGAATGACAGCCCCGCTACAAGACTGTCAGGGAGAACAAAAGATATTATTCCTGGTACCTGTCCGGCAGTTCCTCGTAAACCCTGCGCACCTGCTCCTCTCTTTCGAATAGCGCGGACACGCAATCCGGGTCAAAATGCGTCCCGGAATGCTCTTTCAGGTACGCAAGCGCCTTTTCCCGGGACCAGGCCTTTTTGTAGGGACGAACCGTCATCAGCGCATCCAGCGTATCCGCCACCGCAACAATCCGCGCTTCCAGGGGGATCTCCTCGCCTTTCAGTCCATGAGGATAGCCTCTTCCATCATAATGCTCATGGTGATGCAGGGCGATGCGCGCCGCCATGGACAAGTAGGATGACGAGCTGCCTTTGAGGATATCGAAACCAATGGTGGTATGGGTTTCCATGATCGTTCGCTCATCCGGGGTCAGGCGCGCGGGCTTGAGCAGGATATTGTCCTGAATGCCGATCTTGCCAATATCATGCAGAGGGGCCGCCTGAACAATGACGTCACAGGTCTCCTCATTCAGTTCCAGGCCACGCGCAATTTCCAGGGAATAGCGCGCCATGCGATATACATGGTTGCCGGTGCCCTCATCCCGGTATTCTCCGGCTTTCGCCAGACACATGAGGGTTTCCTGCTCCCGGGCGGTCGCCGCTTCCGTAGCCTTGGACACCAGCCCTTGCAGCATCCATGCCCGGTTTGCAATCTGTTTCTGGTGTTGGTGGAGCAACAACAGATTACGGCAACGCGCCTGACACTCGTAGTGATCAAAGGGCCGGGAGAGGAAATCGGTAGCGCCAGCCTCAAGGGCTTCATAGCGGATCTTGCGATCATGCACCACTGTCACCACCACCACGGGAACATCCTCGCCGCCTTCGATGGAACGCACCCTGCGAATGAGTTCCACACCATTCATCTGCGGCATCTTGTAATCCGTGATCAACAAATCGGGGACATGCGCCTTGCAATACTCCAGCGCCTCGTGCGGATCGGCAAATACTTCACAGGAAATCTTTGGAGAAATACCGGAGATAATGCTTTTGAGTATGGTGCGCCCTGTCGCTTGGTCATCCACCACAACTACGGACTGGTTTTCGCGGCCAAATATCGAGGTCACGTTCCCGCTGGTCTTCCCCGGAGCAGGGCGCTCCCCAACAGGCTGTTTTTTCTGGTTCATTCGGTTATCCCCTTACCCGCCAACTGACAAGCCCGGTCTTCATCCGGTATCCGAAAAGCTTGTGGGCGTCTGGATCACATTGGCAGAATCAGCTGAAAACATGGCGCCGCCCCTCCTGTATTCCACCAGCCCTGACGAAGGAACAGCGCTCCGTAACGACCGCCTTCTGGCTCCAAATCCCGTCCCGACGTCCATGGCACCTCAAGCCCATTTGCAGGTATTGCTGGTAACTTGTTCACAAGTATCCCTTATTTTCCTCCGAAAAGGAATAGCCACAAGGTTCAGGCGTCTTCTCCTGTGATCTGCATCATCCTTGCCTCCAGAACATCCCAACGGGCGTATTTTTCTTCCAGCCGGCTGTCCAGGGTCTGCAATTGCAACTTCCATGCTGCAACCTGCTCCGGCTCCTTGCGATAGACCTGCGGATCAGACAGCTTGGCCTGCAGCGCTTTACGCTCTGCTTCCAGCGCCTCGATTTCTCCGGGCAAGGCGTCCAGCTCTCGCTGTTCCTTGTAACCCAGCTTCCCGGAGGACGCCTTGGAACGTGTTACGGCTTTTGGCGGCTTGGCCTTTTCCCGCGCGGAATCATTTTGACCCGCCATGGATTGCCGCTGCGCCACCCAGTCGCTGTAACCGCCGACATAGGCATTTACCCGTGCTTTTTCTTCAAACACCAGGCTGCTGGTAACCACGTTGTCCAGAAAAACCCGGTCATGGCTCACCAGCAGCAGCGTTCCCTTGTACTCCAGCAGCAATTCTTCCAGCAGTTCCAGGGTTTCCACATCAAGGTCGTTCGTGGGTTCGTCCATCACCAGCAGATTTGCAGGTTTGGCAAACAATTTGGCTAGCAGCAAACGGTTGCGTTCTCCTCCGGAGAGCGCCTTCACCGGCTGGCGCGCCCGGGCGGGCGGGAACAGAAAATCCTGCAAATAGCCAATGATGTGCTTCGCGCGTCCGTTGATGGTGACAGTATCACTGCCGCCGGCCACATTGTCGATCACCGTGGCTTCCTCATCGAGTTGCTCACGCAATTGATCAAAATACGCCACCTCCACCTTGCTGCCCATCCTTATCCGGCCTTCGTCCGGCTCCAGCTCTCCCAGCAGCAAATTGAGCAAGGTGGATTTGCCGCAACCGTTCGGGCCGATGATACCGATCCGGTCGCCGCGCAGTATGGTGTAACTGAAATCCCGAATAACCGGCTTGCCCTCCCAGGCATGGCTGACGTGTTCCGCTTCACATACCAGCTTGCCGGACAGATCCGCCTTGTTCATCACCAGGGTGGCCGTTCCCTGCTTTTTGCGTCTTTGTCTTGCCGCTTCCCGCATCGCCTGCAACTGGCGCACCCGCCCTTCGTTTCTGCTGCGCCTGGCCTTGATTCCCTGGCGAATCCACACTTCCTCTTCCGCCAGTTTCTTGTCGAAGCGGGCATTTTCCCTGGCTTGCGCATTCTCCATTTCCGCCTTGCGCCGCAGGTAGTTGTCGTAATCGCCAGGCCAGTCACTGATTCCGCCCCGATCCAGTTCGATAATGCGGGTGGCCAGCTTGCGCAGAAATGCCCGGTCATGGGTGATGAACAGCAAGCTGCCGCGCCAACCCAGGAGAAACTCCTCCAGCCAGGCAATGGAGGCGATATCCAGGTGATTGGTCGGCTCATCCAATAGCAGCAGATCCGGCTCTGGGGCCAAGGCCTGGGCGAGGAGTACGCGCCGCTTCATCCCCCCGGACAGACTGGAAAACTCCGCATCCGGCGCCAGCTCCATGCGCGAAATAATCTGTTCCACCTGCTGTTCCAACTGCCATCCCCCGGCAGATTCCATTTCCTGCTGAATGCGGGACAAACGATTCATGGCGGCATCCCCGCCCTCACTGGCCAGATCCACACAAGCCGCATGATATTCCTGAACCAGCCCGGCAAGGGCGCCCAGCCCGTCTGCAACCCGGTCGAACACCTTGCCCTCACAGTCCTGCGGCACCTCCTGGCTCAAGCGGGCAATACGGGCGCCCCGGGCGATCCGGACTTCACCGGCATCGGGCGCCAGTTCCCCGGTAATGATTTTCATCAGAGTTGACTTGCCCTCGCCGTTTCTTCCGATCAGGCAAATTCTCTCCCCTTTTTCAATCGTGAAATCCAACCCTTCCAGCAATGCGGGATGGCCAAAGGATAGCGATACTTTTTTAAGCGAAACCAGTGACATAAGAGTCAATCACCCAAACACGAGGAAACAGGGAAAAAATAGTGCTGTTAACTGCCGATCTTTGATTGTTATCATTGCGCCAAGAACCGTTTTTACTATAGTCCCGAATCCGTGGATTCAAAGGAGATTGGACCAAATCCGCTTTGCCATGACCACTACTGTCACCCAAGAAGACGCCTGGAAGGGCGAAGCAAACTGCAGCGTATGTTCCATACGCGATACCGTACTGTTTGCGGGCCTGCAGGAAAAGGATTTTGAGCATATCCACAAACCCATCGAGCAACTGCCCCTGCAACCCGGCGATATCCTGTATCGCGCCGGCGACAAGGCTGACCGGCTGTTCACCATTCGCAGCGGCCTGGTAAAGCTGGTTCAATATCTGCCGGACGGCACCCAGCGCATTGTACGCCTGCTGCGCAGCACGGATGTTACAGGAATGGAGGCCTTGCTGGGAGACGAATACCAACACGATGCGGTAATCATGCAAACCACCGAGGTGTGCGTCCTGCCCATCGACGTGGTGCAACGCCTGAGCAGGGAAAACGCGCAATTGCATCAGGAGCTGATGAAACGCTGGCAGCGCGCCCTGGCGGATGCGGATCTGTGGATTACCCAACTGTCCACCGGCTCCGCCCGGCAACGGGTGGCGCGCCTGTTGATCAAGCTGGTGTGCGATGAAGACCACCGCTGCCAACTGTTCAACCGGGAAGACATGGGCGCCATACTTGGCATCACCACCGAAACCGCCAGCCGCACCGTGGCCGATTTCAAACGCAAGGGGCTGCTCAAGGAAACCAAACCCAACCAGTATGTGGCGGATACGGACAGGCTGCTGGAAGTGGCGGAAGACCTGGTGTAGGCCTTGCCTACGGGCTGTGGGTGATTCCCGGCCCCTTTGACCAGGCGCAATATCCCGATAAAGGGATTAACATATATCTGCTATGCTTGCTGGCAGGAATCACCGGCTGACGTTTTACTATGCCCCACACATCTCAATCCTCCCCACAAAACCTGGAACCCGCCTGGCAAACCCTGCTGGCGCATGCGCAACAGATCAAACAGCAGCATCTAAGGCATTTGTTTGCAACAGATCCAAAACGCTTTGAACGTTTTTCCCTCGCTTCCGGGGAATTCCTCCTGGATTATTCCAAGAACCTGATCACGGATCAAACCCTGGAATTGCTGCTCCAGCTCGCCGATGGCGCAGACCTGAAAGGCTGGATCAAACGCATGTTCCAGGGAGAAAAAATCAACAATACGGAGGGCCGCGCCGTACTGCATACCGCCTTGCGCAACCAGTCCAACACTCCGGTCATGGTGGATGGCGAAGATGTCATGCCCGAAGTAAACCGGGTGCTGGCGCAAATGGAGGCCTTTTGCAACCGCATTCGTCAGGGCCAGTGGAAAGGCTACAGCGGCAAGCCCATCACGGATATTGTCAATATCGGCATCGGCGGGTCTGGCCTCGGCCCGCATATGGTCGCCACGGCGTTGCGCCCTTATTGGAAAGACGGCCTGAACGTCCATTTCGTATCCAACGTGGATGGCGCCGACATCAATGAAACCCTGGCGGGGATTTCCGCCGAAACCACACTCTTTATCATCGCCTCCAAAACCTTCACCACCCGTGAAACCATGACCAACGCCCATACGGCCAGGCAATGGTTTCTGCAACATAGCGGCAACGACCACAAGCGGGTACGCCACCATTTCGTGGCCGTTTCCACCAACGCGACTGCGGTCCGGGCATTTGGCATCGACCATGACAACATGTTCGAATTCTGGGACTGGGTGGGCGGTCGCTATTCCCTGTGGTCCGCCATTGGCCTGCCGGTGGCCCTGGTCGTGGGCATGGACAATTTCCGCAACCTGCTGGCTGGCGCCCACGAGATGGACCAGCATTTCTGCAATGCGGAATTCTCCGCCAATCTGCCGGTGATTCTCGGACTGCTGGGCGTCTGGTACCGGAATTTTATTGGCGTCGGCAACCACGCCATCCTTCCCTATGACCATTCGCTACGGCTATTGCCCGCCTACTTGCAGCAGGCGGACATGGAAAGCAATGGCAAACGGGTCACACGCGACGGAAGCCCCGTCGGCTACAGCACCGGGCCGGTGATCTGGGGACAGCCCGGCACCAACGGGCAGCACGCCTTCTTCCAGCTGATGCATCAGGGCACGGAGCTGGCGCCCGCAGACTTTATTCTGCCGGCACACACCCATCATCCCGTCAGCGAACACCACAAAATACTCTGCGCCAACTGTATCGCCCAGACCGAGGCGCTGATGCGGGGAAAAACCGAAGCAGAGGTTCGGGAAGAACTGGCGGCGGCTGGCATGGATGCAGCACGGATCGACAGACTCGCGCCCCACAGGACCTTCCCCGGCAACAAGCCCAGCAATACCTTGCTCATACGCAAGTTGACCCCACACAACCTGGGAAAACTGATCGCAATGTACGAACACAAGATTTTCGTTGAAAGCATCATTTGGAATATCAACGCCTTCGACCAGTGGGGCGTCGAGCTGGGCAAGCAACTGGCGGGGGTGATCGAGAAGGAGTTGGACAGCGCATCGCCCTGCACCGGCCATGACGGCTCCACCAACGGGCTGGTCAATTATTTGAAGAAACAGTGACTCTCACCGCAGGCCGCCGGGTCTGCCAGAACCATTGCAGCGGGTAACATCATGACGAGCAGTGATCAGGAAAAGGCGCAAGCAAAGCTTTACCAGTACTATACGCAAACCAAGAACGCCACCGAAGTGACGCGCAATACCCTGGTGCTGATTCTTGCTGGCGGACAGGGATCGAGACTCAAGGGCCTGACCAAATGGCGGGCCAAGCCAGCCGTACCCTTCGGCGGCAAATACCGGATCATTGATTTCGCCCTGTCCAACTGCATCAACTCGGGTTTGCGGCGCATCGGCGTGCTCACCCAGTACAAGTCCCACTCTCTGATCCGGCACCTGCAACGCGCCTGGAGCTTTTTACGCGCCGAGATCGGCGAGTTCGTGGAAATCCTTCCCGCCCAGCAACGCACCTCCACGGATTGGTATCTGGGCACGGCGGATGCGCTGTTCCAGAACATCGACATCATGCACCGCCATGCTCCCGACTATGTCATGGTATTGGGCGGCGATCACATCTACACCATGGATTACTCCAAGATGCTCATGGTGCACGTACGCTCCGAAGCAGACCTCACCATTGGCTGCATCGAGGTGCCCAAGGAACAGGCCCGGGAGTTTGGGGTTATGTCCGTGGATGCAAACTTGCGCGTCACCCGTTTTATGGAAAAGCCGGATGACCCGGAAACCATTCCGGGAAGTCCCGATACCTCCCTGGCGTCCATGGGCATTTATGTATTTTCCACCAGATTTCTGTACAACGCCCTCATCCGTGACGCCGAAGACCCGGATTCGGATCATGATTTTGGCAAGAACATCATTCCCCGAGCCATAAAGACAGCCAAGACCATCGCCTTTCCGTTCCGGGATGAGCAGGGCCAGCAAGCCTACTGGCGGGACGTGGGAACCGTGGATTCCTATTGGGAAGCCAACATGGAACTATGTGCGGTAGAGCCGGAGCTCAACCTGTACGACAGAAGCTGGCCCATCTGGACCTACCAGACCCAGCATCCACCGGCAAAATTCGTGTTCGACGACGAGGGTCGGCGCGGCGAAGCCATCGACTCCCTGATTTCCGGTGGGTGCATCATATCCGGCGCCAGAATCAAACGCTCGGTGATCTTCTTCGCCACCCGTGTCGAAAGCTATACCAGCATCAAGGACAGCGTAGTGCTTCCAAAGGTCACCATCGGCAAGAACTGCCGCATACAAAACGCTATTATCGACAAAGGCTGCCTCATTCCTGACGGCACCATCGTTGGCGAAAACCCTGAAAACGATGCAAAACGATTCCACATCACTCCCAAAGGCGTCGTCCTGATCACACCGGAAATGCTGGGGCAAAACCTGTTTGAAACCACAGCTGAGGAAAAATGAGCAATAAACTGAACCTGGTTCTATGCTGGCACATGCACCAGCCGTATTACAGGGAAGGACTGGAAGGAAGCTACCAACTGCCCTGGGTCTACCTGCACGGCATCAAGGATTACGACGACATGGCGGATCACCTGGAAAACCATCCGGGAATGAAAGCCGTGGTAAATTTTGCGCCGGTGCTGCTGGAGCAACTGGATGACTATTCCCGACAGATGGCGGCATTTCTCGATGGCGGCGAAAAAACCTCCGACCCGCTGCTGAACCTGCTGGGCGAGGCCACCGCCATTCCGGACAACGTCAGCGAACGGCGGGAGCTGATCCAAACCTGCCGGCGCGCCCATGCGCCACGCATGATCGATCCCTACCCACACTATCATGCCCTGCTGCAACAGTTTCCAAACACCGAAAAAGATGCCGGACAGGAAATGCTGCTCTCCTATCTCGACGAACAGTATTTCATCGACCTGTTGATGTGGTATCACCTGGCCTGGTGCAGTCATCGCCTGAAGCAGACAGCAGAAATCCGTTACCTGATCGAAAAGGCCAGACGCTTCACCAGCGAAGACCGGCGCATTCTGCTGAAAGTCATGCAGGAAACCCTGGCGAACATCATTCCCCGCTATCGCAAGCTGGCGGAAAGAGGGCAGATTGAAATCTCCATGACGCCTTGGGGACACCCCATCGTTCCTCTGCTCAACGACTTCAATAACATGACGGAAACCCAGCCGGACGCGCCCATGCCGGAGCATAGCCACTACCCCGGCGGCGAAGAAAGATCCCGCTGGCATTTGCTCCACGGCATACAGCAATTCGAGCGCTTCTTTGGCTTCAAACCCCAAGGGATCTGGCTCTCCGAAGGCGGAGTAAGCGATGACGCAGTGGAGCTGCTGGATGACCTGGATATTCAATGGACGGCTTCCGGAGAGGCCGTCTGGCATCACAGCTGCCTGACTTCCGCCTGCAACCCGGATGAGATGGCCTGCCGCAAGGCGCTGTTTATTCCATACCGGCTCAATGACAAAAAAACCCTGTTGTATTTTCGGGATGACGGTCTGTCTGATCTCATCGGCTTCGAATACAGCAAATGGCATGCCGATGACGCCGTGGCGGATTTCATGGGCCATCTGGAAAGAATTGCCGGATCACTTGGAGATGACGCCAGCAAGCATGTGGTTTCCGTGATCCTCGACGGGGAAAACGCCTGGGAATACTACCCGAACAACGGACACCATTTTCTCAGCGCGCTGTACCAGGCCATCAGCCAAAGCGAGGTCATACAGAGCACCACATTCGCCAAGGCCCATGCCGGTACGCGCAGGGGCGCGCTCACCCACCTGGTTCCGGGCAGTTGGGTCTACGGCAGCTTTTCGACCTGGATCGGCAGCACAGACAAAAACCATGCCTGGGACTTGCTGGCAGACGCCAAGACCGCCTTTGACGCAAGCATCGGAACACTAAAGAAAAAGGAAGCGGAAAAGGCAATGCGCCTGCTGGCGATTTGCGAAGGCTCGGACTGGTTCTGGTGGTTTGGCGACTACAATCCCTCCGACAGTGTCAACGATTTTGACCGCTTGTTCCGCAGCCAGCTCAAAACTCTGTATTGTCAACTTGGCCTGACCCCCCCCGCTTCCCTGGACACGCCGATTTCCAGCGGCGGCGGACACATGGAAAACGCCGGCACCATGAGGCGCAACTGACCATGAGCTATCGTTTCCAGCAAAGGCGCGCAGGGGTGTTGCTGCATCCGACTTCATTGCCTTCCCGCACCCTTGAAGACGCCGAGGCATGGCTGGATTTCCTGTCGAAATGCGGCCTGAGCATGTGGCAGATGCTGCCCCTGGGCGTGCCCCAGGAAGACTATTCTCCCTACCAGTGCCTGTCCGCCTTCGCCGTCAACCCGGCGCTGCTCGGCAGCCCCATGCCCCGGAATGCGCACAACAGTGAGTATCAGGACTTTTGCGCCCGGGAAGCCCATTGGCTGGATGACTATGCCCTGTTCATCTGCATCAAATCAGCCCAGGAAAACACCGCCTGGTTCGACTGGCCACAGGAACTGAAATGGCGCAACCAGGATGCGCTGCAACGATTTGCGCACACACAGCAGGACGAGCTGCAAGCAGTAAAATGGGAGCAATATCAACTGCACCAGCAATGGCGGAAACTGCGTGACAGCGCCGCCACCAGGGACATCCACCTGTTTGGCGACATGCCCATCTTTGTCGCCCACGACAGTGCGGATGTTTGGGCCTGCCCCCAACGCTTCCTCCTGGACGAACAGGGCATGCCCACCTGGGTGACAGGCGTGCCCCCGGATTATTTTTCCGCAACCGGGCAACGCTGGGGCAATCCGCATTACAACTGGGATTATCACATTGAAGAAGGTTTCCAATGGTGGCTGGCAAGGCTGGAGCACCATTTCCGCTGGTTCGACCTGGTGCGCATCGACCATTTCCGCGGGCTGCAGGCGGTATGGATGATCGACGCCAGGGAAGAAACCGCTGTCAACGGCCACTGGCAGGAAGTGCCCGGAGACCAGTTGCTGGCCGCCCTGAAAAAACACATCGATCCCCTGCCCCTGGTGGCGGAAGACCTGGGCATCATCACCCCGGAAGTACGCGCCCTCAAGCAAAAATACCATCTGCCCGGCATGGCCGTATTGCAGTTCGCCTTCGACGCCTTCGAGGACAACCCCCACAAGCCCGCCAATATCACCCCGAACTGCGTCGTCTATACCGGCACCCATGACAACGACACCACCCTGGGCTGGTACCAGTCCCTTGCGGAAGATGCCCGGCGATTCGTCCAGGAAATGCTGCATATGCCAGCGGATGGCGATATCGTAGACACAATGATAGATACTGCCATGGAATCCCGCGCCAATCTGGCCATAATACCGCTACAGGACTTTCTCAAGCTTGGCAGCGAAGCGCGCATGAACGTCCCCGGGACAGCCAACGGAAACTGGCGCTGGCAGTTCCACTGGGAACAATTATCCGCAGATGACCTGCCGGCGCGTATTCACAGTCAGGTCACTCGCAGCAAACGGAAACCCTCGCCATGAATCACCTGGAACGGCTGCAGCAAGGCCGCCATCACGACCCCTTCGACTATCTGGGGCGCCATCCCCTGAACCAGGGCTGGATCATCCGCGCCTTCATGCCCAGCGCGGAAGTGGTGGAACTGCAAGGCGTCGGCGCCATGAATCGGGTCGAGGGCTCGGATCTGTTCGTCATACGCCTGGATGAACAGCAACACCAGGCGCTTCCGCAACACTACACGCTGCGTTGGCAGGAAAAACACGACCAAAGCTGGCACCAGGCCATTTCCCCCTACAGTTTTGCCCCCCAACTCCGGGATTGGGACCTGCACCTGTTCAACGAAGGAAAACACCATCACGCCTGGCGTTTTCTGGGTGCGCAGCTGATGGAAATCGATGGCGTGCCCGGCTGCCTGTTCGCCGTATGGGCGCCTCATGTGCAAAGAATCAGCGTCGTTGGCGATTTCAACGGCTGGAACGGCCTGCGCCATCCCATGCGCAACCGGGGGCATTCCGGCGTTTGGGAATTGTTCATTCCCGGCCTGCACCCTGGAGACAGCTACAAGTACGAGCTGCTCAGCCACAGCGGCGAACTGCTCACCAAAACAGACCCATATGCCCAGCGCATGGCCATGCGCCCGGACACCACTTCCCTGATCACCAGCGCCAGCAGCTACGGCTGGCGGGATCAGGAGTGGATAGACAAACGCAGTCAATGGGACTGGCAACGCCAGCCCATCTCCATCTATGAAATGCATCCCGGCTCCTGGCGCCTGCACGAGGACGGCAGTTTCTATACCTGGAAGGAACTGGCGGCTGAATTGGTGCCTTATGTGAAAGAACTCGGCTATACGCATATCGAATTGCTGCCCATCATGGAGCACCCCCTGGACGAATCCTGGGGCTATCAGGTCTCCGGCTACTATGCGCCCACCGCCCGCTTTGGCGAGCCGGATGCTCTACGCCATTTCATCGACACCTGCCATCAACAGGATATCGGCGTACTCCTGGACTGGGTGCCCGCTCACTTCCCCAGGGATGAATTTGCACTGGCGCGCTTCACCGGCGAAGCCCTGTATGAACACGCCGATCCCAGAAAAGGCGAACACCGCGACTGGGGCACCCTGATCTTCGATTTCGGGCGTAATGAAGTACGCAACTTCCTGATCGCCAACGCCCTGTACTGGATCGAGGAATTCCATATCGACGGGCTGCGCGTGGATGCCGTGGCATCCATGCTCTATCTGGATTATTCCCGGGAAGACGGCGACTGGACACCCAATGAATTTGGTGGACGGGAACACCTGGAAGCCATTTCCTTCCTGCGCGAAATGAACGAAGTGGTGCATGGCGCCTTCCCCGGCGCCATCACCATTGCGGAAGAGTCCACCGCATGGCCCATGGTTTCCCGTCCCCCTTACATGGGCGGGCTGGGGTTCTCCATGAAATGGAACATGGGATGGATGCACGACACCCTGTCCTACATGGAAACCGACCCCATATACCGCAAGTACCACCATGACAAGCTGACCTTCAGCCAGCTCTATCTGTGGAGCGAGAATTTCGTCCTGCCCTTCTCCCATGATGAGGTGGTGCACCTGAAAAAAAGCATGCTGGACAAAATGCCCGGCGACGTATGGCAGCGCTTCGCCAACCTGCGCCTGCTGTACGCCTACCAGTACGCCCATCCCGGCAAGAAACTGCTGTTCATGGGCAGTGAATTCGGCCAATGGACAGAATGGAACGCAAAATCCGCATTGGACTGGCCACTGATGGAATTCCCCGATCACCAGGGAATCCACAAACTTGTTTCCGATCTGAACAAGCTGTATCGAAGCGAGGCGGCGCTGTTTCAAACCGACTTTTCCAGCGAAGGCTTCCAGTGGATCGACTGCCACGACAACGAGCAGTCCGTATTGAGCTTTATCCGCCGCAGCAAGGACAATCCCGACGATCTGCTGATCTGCCTGTTCAACTTTACCCCAGTGCCGCGCCTGGGATACCGCATCGGCGTACCCGGCGCAGGCGGCTACCGGGAATGCCTGAACAGCGACTCCAGCTGGTATGGCGGCAGCAATACCGGCAACGCCGGAAACATCGCCGTACAGCAAACTCCCTGGATGGGCTTTGAGCACTCTCTGGAACTTACCCTGCCGCCCTTGGCAGCGCTGATATTGAAACCCGAGCCATGAAGATTCTGTTTGCCGCAAGCGAAGCCTATCCACTGGTAAAGACCGGTGGTCTTGGCGATGTCATCCACGCCCTGCCCCGCGCCCTGCACCAGCAAGGCGTGGATGTGCGTATTATTCTGCCTGCCTACCGCCTGGTTCTGGAGCAGATCAGCAATCTGCGTATTGCCGGCTGGCTGCAGGTACAGGGCGCGGGCCGCCTGCACGAAATACGCATTCTGGAAACCACCGACCAGCGACTGGGCGTTCCCCTGCTGTTGGTGGACGCCCCCAACCTGTTTGACCGTCCCGGCAGTCCCTATCTGCATCCCGACGGTTACAACTGGCACGACAACGCCGAACGCTTCAGCGTCTTTTCCCGCGCCGTGGCGCAAGTCGCTTCCTCCACCGGCATGCTCGACTGGAAACCGGATGTAGTGCATGCCCATGACTGGCAGACAGGTCTGTTGCCCGCCTTCCTCAAGCTTATTCCCGATGCGCCCGCCAGTGTGTACACCATTCACAATCTGTCCTACAGCGGCATTTTCTCCCATGAGGAATTCGCCCAGTTGCATTTACCGGGAGAATGGTGGTCGGCAGACGCCCTGGAATTCTTTGGCAATTTTTCCATGCTCAAGGGCGGCATTATCTTTGCAGACAAAGTAACCACCGTCAGCCCCACCTATGCCCGGGAAATCCAGACCCCAGGCTTTGGCTATGGCTTCGACGGCGTATTGCGTTCCCATGATCACAAACTTCGCGGCATACTGAACGGCATTGATCAGGAGATCTGGAATCCGGCCACGGACCCCCACCTGCCGCACCACTACTCCCTGAAATACCACTACCTGGCCGGCAAGCGGAACAACAAGAAGGCGCTGCTGAAGCAGCTGGGCGTCGAGCTAAAGGACGAACAACTGCATACGCCTCTTCTCGGCTTTATCGGCAGACTGGTGGAACAAAAGGGCGTGGATCTGCTGTTGCAGATCATTCCCCATATTCTGGACAATCATGATGTACGCCTTGTCATACTGGGATCCGGCGAAAAACACTTTGAAAACGCCCTGCGGGAACTGGCGGCGTTGTACCCGCAACGGCTGCTGCTCACCCTGGGTTATTCCGAGGAGCTCGCCCACCGCATCGAAGCGGGCGCAGACCTGTTTCTCATGCCCTCCCGCTTCGAACCCTGCGGGCTAAACCAGATGTACAGCCTGCGATATGGTACGCCTCCCCTGGTGCATCAGGTTGGCGGCCTTGCAGATACCGTCGTGGACGCCACACAGGAAAACCTGAAAAACAACACCGCCACGGGTTTTGTCTTTTATGAACCCAGCACCGGAGCAATGCTGCACGCCATCGAACGCGCCCTGGATCTGTACAAGAAACCGGCCAGCTGGCACAAACTGATGCGCACCGCCATGGCCCAGGATTTCGGCTGGAACAAAAGCGCCAACGAGTACATTCGGTTATACGAAGAAGTCGGCAAATAGGCCAACAACAGTATTAACCTGGCACCAATAGATACCATGTTCAGGGCGTCAGGCAGGTGTCAGAACAAGGCGCAGCGCGCAGGCAAGAGTTGTTCCCTTGTCAAGGGTTGCAACGCCGTACTGGCGCCTGCCTGACGCCACTAACTTATTGTTATATATTGAAAGGTCGTCGCCTGCTGGCCCGCGAACTGCATTCGATCCACTGGCTTTAGAATGACTCAAGCGGCGTGGCTCCGCCTTGCCGCGAACCAGCAGGCGACGACTGAACATGATATCTATTGATGCCAGGTTAATAACATCCCAGACTTGGGCATTTGCCGCTACAATACCCTATTATCGATACAACACCCGAGTTTCTCCACAAATGAACACCCAAGAAGACCTCTGCGTCCTGCCGGAAACCGAAAGGCTTCCCTCTGACGCAAAGTCGCTCGAACAGGATTTCCGCCGCTACCTGATTCATCATCTGGGCCGGTTTCTTGGTTGCAACCCTCACTATCTGTATGAGGCACTGTCGCTGACCGTGCGCGACCGCATCATGACAGACTGGCGCAACACCTGGCTGCAGCACCGGCGGCCGGAGCAGCGGCGCGCCTACTATCTGTCTCTGGAATTCCTCATCGGACGCGCCCTGGGAAATCATTTGCTGAACATGGATCTTGCTGGCGAGACAGCCAAAGCCGTACAGAACTTCTCCCTGTCCCTGGAGGAAATACAATCCCAGGAGCCAGATGCCGGCCTGGGCAATGGCGGCCTCGGCCGCCTGGCCGCCTGCTTCATGGACAGCTGCGCAACCCTGAAGCTGCCTGTGGTCGGATACGGTCTGCGCTATGAATACGGCATGTTCCGCCAGCGCATCGAAAACGGCTACCAGAAAGAAGAACCGGATCACTGGCTGCGTGATGCAAACCCCTGGGAACTGGAGCGCGCAGAATACACGCAAATCGTACAATTCGGCGGTCATACGGAACATTTCACCAACCGCCGCGGTGAACCCAGAACCCGCTGGCTGGACACAGAAGACGTACTCGCCATTCCCTTCGACGTCCCCGTATCCGGTTACCGCAACGGCGTAGTGAACACCCTGCGCCTGTGGAAAGCCACGGCGACGGACGAGTTCAACCTGGATGAGTTCAATGCCGGCAGTTATCCGGAATCCGTCGCGGCCAAAAACGATGCCGAGCACATCACCATGGTGCTCTACCCCAACGACTCCAGCGAGAACGGCAAGGAACTGCGCCTGCGCCAGCAGTATTTCCTGGCCTCCGCCAGCCTGCAGGACATTATCCGCCAATGGGAGCTCATACACGGAGAAGACTACGGCAATTTCGCTGCGCAAAATGTTTTTCAACTCAACGACACCCACCCCGCCATTGCAGTGGCGGAGCTGATGCGCATTCTCGTCGATGACAAGCACCTTTCCTGGGAACAGGCCTGGAAAATCACCACTGCCACCATGGCCTACACCAATCACACCCTTCTTCCCGAAGCGTTGGAGCGCTGGCCGGTACAGCTTTTTGAACGCTTGTTGCCGCGCTTGCTGGAAATCATCTATGAAATCAATGCACGCTTCCTGAAACAGGTGGCGATTCGCTGGCCCGGCGACAGCGACCGCCGCCGCCGCATGTCCATTATCGAGGAAAGCAACGGCAAGTCCGTGCGCATGGCCTATCTGGCGATTGTCGGCAGTTTTTCCGTCAACGGCGTGGCGGAACTGCATTCGGATCTGCTGAAGAAAGGACTGTTCCGGGACTTCTATGAACTCTGGCCGGAAAAATTCAACAACAAGACCAATGGCGTTACGCCGCGACGCTGGATCGCCCACGCCAACCCGGAGATGACGGCGCTGATCAGCAGCAAGATTGGCGACGAATGGATATCGGATCTGTCAAAGATCGAACAACTCAAGCCCTATGCGAACAGCAGTAACCACAAGGACTTCCACGCCCAGTGGCAGGCGGCCAAAATGGCGAACAAACGCCAGCTGGCCGAACTGGTGAAAGAAGAATGCGGAGTGGATTTTCCCCTGGACTCCCTGTTCGACGTTCAGGTAAAACGCATCCATGAATACAAGCGCCAGCTACTCAATGTGTTGCATGTGATTCACCTCTATAACCGCATTCGCCACGGCGATACCGCCGACTGGACCAACCGCTGCGTCCTCATCGGCGGCAAGGCCGCTCCCGGCTATTTCATGGCCAAGCGCACCATCAAGCTCATCAACAATGTCGCGGAAATCATCAACAGCGACCCCGAGGTGGGCGACAAGCTCAAGCTCGCCTTCCTTCCCAACTACCGGGTGTCCAGCATGGAAGTGATCGCCCCCGCCACGGATCTTTCCGAACAGATTTCCACCGCCGGCAAGGAAGCATCCGGCACCGGCAACATGAAGTTCATGATGAACGGCGCCCTGACCATCGGCACCTACGACGGCGCCAATATCGAGATACTGGAAGCGGTGGGCGTGGACAACTTCTTCCTGTTCGGCCTCAAGGTCGATGAAGTGGAGGAAATGAAAACCCATTACGACCCGCAGGGCATGATCGCCGCAGATGAAGACCTCAGAGCGGTGTTCCACCTCCTGGAGAGCGGCCATTTCAATATCGAGGAACCGGGTATTTTCGACCCCATCATCGCCGCCATGAAGGACCCCCATGATCCATGGATGACGGTGGCGGACTTTCGTAGCTACGTCGAAGCCCAGCAACATGCCGCCAGCGCCTACCGGGACCGGCAGCACTGGACGCGCATGAGCATCATGAACACCGCCTGCAGCGGCTTTTTCTCCACCGACCGCACCATGCAGGACTACAACAACGATATCTGGAAGCTGAACCCCATGGATTTGGGATAAGCCCCTGAAAGAGCCGGGAGGGGCAAGACGGGTCAACTTCCGTTGCGCATCTCCCGCCTGGCCTTGCTTCCCCAGTTCACTACATAGCCCAGGCCACTGAGCACCGTGGTCACCGCCACCGCCCATAGCATCCAGGGGAGCGCCCAGGAAAACTCGCGGGAAAAACCAAGACCATACACCACCAGCAGCACCAGGAAGATCTGCAGGCCGGTATTGAGCTTACTGATCAGGCTTGGCTGCGCATCCAGTTGCTGCACCCGGAAGTTGTACGCCGCCGCGCCCGCCACGATGACGATATCGCGCAGCACCACCAAGCCCACCAACCACCAGGGCAACGCCTGCAGCCAGCCCAGGCAAAGATAGGCGGAAACCAGGAGAAACTTGTCCGCCAGGGGATCGAGAATCCCCCCCAGGCGGCTCTGCCACTTGAACTGGCGCGCCAGAAACCCGTCCAGGGCGTCAGAGATTCCTGCCACGAAAAACAGGAGCATGGCGCTTTGGTAGTGGTGATTGAGCAACAGCCAGATCACCGGAAACACCAGTATCACCCGGGCAATACTGATGAGGTTGGGAATATCTCTTGCCTTCAAGCGGAAACCCTCAGCAGGCTGAGGCGCAGCATGCATCCATAGTGGCGGACAGAAAGCAGCATCTACCTGAGCCGGTAGGTCAGCTCGAGACGGCCCGGGCCAACTGCCTCATCATCCGGGATGCTGACAACCGGTGTCAACACTGTTTCCAGGGACAGTCTTTGCACCAGAATGTCCCGCCCGCCCCGCACTTTTGCCTGGATCAACAGCTGATCCCCCGAAGACTCGAGGATGGCATATTCGGAAATGACATCCAGCAGATCCAACAGCCGAATCAGACGAGCATATTCCCGCAGGCCATCGATACCCAGAAAACGCAGCAGCAGCGGTTCCGCCCCGCCCAAATCACTGCCGGGCACATATTGATCCGCCAGCCAGTCCATGGCCTTGTCGATGCCGGCGCCCAGGGTTTCTTCCGCGCTGGCGGCGGCGCTACTGAAATCCTGCTCCTTGCCGGGCAGCAGCAGCGTCCATTTCGCCGTCCATTCATTGCCGGCCTGACGCAATCGCCCCAACAACACCAGGGGTTCGCCATAGCGAACCGACGCCTTCTCTATACTCTCCCGGTCCACCGCCCATACGTCACCGATTCGCAAGGCCGATTGGTCTTCAAGATCCATGATCGGCAGCAACAGTGGCAAGCCCCGTTGCCTGGCAGCCTCCTTGGCCGCCTGCACCAGATCGGTATCTTTTTCCGGATCCAGAAAGGCGCGATGCCCGTTTGTCTCCCGCACCAGCCACAACAGCACCTCCGGCCTGCCCTTTTCCCAAACGGACAACCCCAGGTTGCGCAAGGCTTTCTGCACAGCGCCCTTTTCAAACGCCACCCATATCCAGCGTTTGTCCGCTGCACCTTCGGTTTCCGCCGCTTCACTGCGATAGCGGAACTGCTGCACATGGTCTTCCGCATGCTCCAGCAGCGCCTGCATGCCGCTACGCCCCCTGAGATTGCGGTGCCCGGAGGCCTTGACCAACACCTTTTCGAACGCCTCGCGGATACTGGTCTTGCGCGCCTCTGGAGAAGCATCGGCAACAGGCACCTCAGCAGAATACAATCCTGGCGCAGCCAGCAGCGCGGGGGACATGGAAAACAAGAAACAGAAAAAAAACAGACGGGAACTCTTCATGCAGCCATTCTACTGACAAATACCGGCGCTAGCCAACAGTCCGCACAGGCAAATCTTGGTACAATATCCGCCCGATCCGTTTCCTTTTTGCAGGAGTGCGCCGTGTCCTCCCCTACATCTCCAACCGAAGGACTGAGCTACCGCCAGGCCGGCGTGGATATCGATGCCGGAAATACCTTGGTGGAAAACATCAAACCCCTGGTCAAAAACACCTTCAGACCGGGGGTGCTGGCCGGACTGGGGGGGTTTGGCGCCCTGTTCGAACTGCCTGTACATCAGTACAGGGAACCTGTGCTGGTGTCGGGAACGGATGGCGTGGGCACCAAACTCAAGCTGGCGATGATGCTGGACAAACACGACAGCATCGGCATCGACCTGGTCGCCATGTGCGTCAACGACATCGTGGTGGCGGGAGCCGAGCCACTGTTTTTTCTGGACTATTTCGCCACCGGCAAGCTCCTGGTGGATCGCGCCACGGACATCGTATCCGGCATCGCCAAAGGTTGCGAGCTGGCGGGCTGCGCCCTGACCGGGGGTGAAACCGCGGAAATGCCGGGCATGTACCAGGGCGATGACTATGATCTGGCCGGCTTCAGCGTAGGCATTGTCGAAAAGTCAAACATCCTGCAAGGCGACAAGGTAACAGCCGGAGACGTCTTGCTGGGGCTGGCTTCCTCCGGGCCGCATTCCAACGGCTATTCCCTTATTCGCAAGGTAATCGAGATCAGCCACGCGGATCTTGCAGCGGATCTGGATGGCCGGCCATTGGGAGAGGCCCTGCTCCAGCCGACGCGCATCTATGTGAAACCCCTGCTGGCGCTGATGCAGGAAATCGACGTGCATGCCCTGGCGCATATTACCGGCGGCGGACTCACGGAGAACATTCCCCGGGTGCTGCCGGCAAACACCACAGCCCGTATTGACGCCGCCGGCTGGCCCCGCCCTGCGGTATTCCAGTGGTTGCAGGAAAACGGCAACATCGATTCCACGGAAATGCTGCGCACCTTCAATTGCGGCATCGGCATGGTGGTGTGCGTGGCCGCCAAGGACGCGGCCCGGGCGCAAAGCATTCTGGAACATGCAGGCGAAACCGTATATGTCATCGGCAACATCCAGAACAGTAGCCATGAAACCCCCTGCGTGGAATATGCCTAGACTTCCCGTTGTTGTACTGATTTCCGGCGGCGGCACCAACCTGCAAGCCATTATCGACGCAGCGCAAAAGGATCTGCCGGTGGAAATCAAAGCGGTAATCAGCAACAAGCCCGGCGCCTACGGACTGGAGCGGGCCAGGAAGGCCGACATCGCGGTTGCAACCCTGGATCACCGGCAGTTTCCAGACCGGGAAAGTTTCGACCAGGCCCTGGCCGAGCTCATCGACAGCTACCAGCCACGGCTGGTGCTGCTGGCGGGGTTCATGCGCATTCTGACTCCGGGTTTCGTGCGCCGCTACCATGGCCGCATGCTCAACATCCACCCTTCCCTGCTGCCGGATTTTCAGGGCTTGCATACCCACCAGCGCGCACTGGAAGCGGAAGTGGAAGAGCACGGCGCCAGCATCCACTTCGTTACCGAAGAACTGGACGGCGGCCCCGTCATCCTTCAGGCCAGGGTTCCCGTGCTATCCGGCGACGATGCCCAAACCCTGGCGGCGCGGGTGCTGGAAAAAGAGCATATTATCTATCCCCTGGCGGTACGCTGGTTCGCCCAGGGCCGCCTGTCCCTGAATGACAGGGACCAGGTGGTGCTGGACGGGAAAATCCGCAGCACCCCGGTGCAACTGGAGCAGGTTGCCATCGATTGACCATCTGAAACCGACCAAAGCTGACTATCAATGAAACGTAGCCTAGAACTCACCACTCTTTCCCGGGAGCACCACCAGTCCCTGCGCCTGGCGAACCATTGCCTGAATATCGCTGCCGCAGGCGACAGGGAACAATGCCGGGCCTTGTGCCAGCATATTCTGCGCATCTTTGACGAGGAACTGGATCCTCATTTCCGCAAGGAAGAAGCAAGTATTTTCAACATAACCGCAGCCATGGGCGGGGAAATTCATGACCTCGGCCTGCGACTGGCGGAAGAACACGAACAGATGCGCGCCATGGCCGCAAAAATGGGGCAAGGCGACTGCGGCAAGCTGGCAGCGTTTGGCAAATTGCTCAAAGAACACACCCGCCTGGAAGAACGCAAACTCTTTCCCCTGGTGGAAGCGCAATTCAGCAACGACCAATTGGCGCAGATACAGGAAAAAACCCAGGACTCACCTGGGCAACACAATACTTGCTATCAACCCTGACCGCCCGTCAGCACGGTTCTTGAGAATCAGCCCGGCGCCAATGCTTTCCGCCGCCTGGCTGACAATGGACAACCCGAGGCCGCAGCCCTGGACTTCCTGCCCGGCCAAACGGGTAAACCGCTCCCGAACCTGCTCCAACTGATCTTCGGGAATGCCCGGCCCGTCATCCTGGATGCTGAGAATGGTTTCCGCATCGTCCTGAATGATGGTGCATCGAACCTGGCTGCCGGGCGGGCTGTAGCGGATCGCATTGTCCAGCAGGTTGCGCAAAATGGCGTGCAGCAAATCGTGGTTGCTGTTGATCGGCCTCAAGGCGGATACAGGGTATTCCTGCACAACACGGATACCTTTTTCCGCCGCCGCAGCAGACAACAGCTCTTGCAGATCCCGGCACAGATCAACCAGATCGATTTCTTCAAGCTCCACCGTACCGTTCTCGGGCGACACACGGGCCAGCGCCAGCAGCTGCTCGACCATATGGGTGCTCTGATCAACGGCGTGGATCACCTTTTCCAGGGACTGACGGCTCTCTTCCAGACTGCCGGCCCGCAAAGCCAGCTGTGAATGCAGGCGGATGGCGCTCAGGGGAGTGCGAAGCTCATGGGAGGCATCCGCGGTAAAGCGCCGCTCCCGGGAAATCGCCGCATTCAGTCTCGCCAGCAATGCGTTCAAGGCCTTGACCAAAGGAACCAGCTCCTTGGGAATATGATTGCCAACCACCGGCGACAGCTGGTGAATATTACGATTGCCGACTTCCGCGGAAAGACGCCGCAGGGGGTGCAACCCCCGCTCTACGGTCACGGCGATAATCAGCGCAAACAGGGGAATGGCCCAAAACATGACCCCCAGGGACTCCAGGGCAAAATACCAGGACAGCTCCTCCCGAACCACGGTATCTTCCGAGGTGTAAACGCGATAATCACTGTTCGCCAGGTGCAAACCGAATACCCGCCAGCGTTGCTTCCCGTTGGTCACATCACGAAAACCCGCAATCGTACTCAACGCCTCGTCCGGCGCATAGGAGGACTTGAGAACCAGCTCATCCCCATGCCAGACCTGATAGCTGATGAATTTCTCGTATTTGTATTTGTTGCTTTGATCCAATGGCACGGCAATGGTTGATGGCAGCCCTTTTCCCTCACCATCCGCCATGGCGATCTGCCCGATCAGCCTGGCCGTTTGCGCCAGTTCCGCATCAAAAATCTCCTCGATTTCATGCAGTGCTTTCAGATAACTGATCAGCAGCATGACCAGCAGCGTCAGGGCAAGAAATCCCATTACCCGCACCAATACCTGTTTACGAATGGAATGCATGGCGCAGCGCCTATCCGATTCTATAGCCGCTGCCGCGCACTGTTTTTATCAGCTGCTGACCAAGCTTTTTTCTGAGATTGTAGATATGCACTTCCAGGGCATTGCTGCCGATTTCCACGTCCCAGCCATACATGGCTTCTTCCAGGCGGCTGCGGGACACTACCCTGCCCCGGCTTTCCAGCAGATAGCGCAGAACAATAAACTCCTTCAATGTAAGTTCCACTTCCTCCCCGTTCTTCCGAACCGTCTGCGCAGCGGGATCCAGCACGACATCTGCATGTTCAAGCAAGGGACTGCTGCGCCCCTGGCTGCGCCGGATCAAGGAGCGCAGGCGCGCCGCCAGTTCATCCAGATCGAAAGGCTTGGCAAGATAATCATCCGCCCCCAGATCCAGGCCGGTGACACGCTCATTGACATTGCCCCGGGCCGTCAGGATCAAGACAGGGACAGTGCTCTTTCTGCTGCGCAATTCCCTGAGAACATCCAAGCCGTCGAGGTTTGGCAGCCCAAGATCCAGAACCATTACATCAAAGGACTCATTGAGCGCAGCCTCCAGGCTTTGCCTGCCATCCTTGAACCAGTCTACGGTGTAACCCTCTGACTGCAGGGCGGATTTCAGTCCATCGCCCAGCAGCGGATCATCTTCCGCCAGCAGGAGCCTCATAGGCAGCCACCCTCGTTCGCAAAATTTTTCATGGCCATATGTGATTTCTTCAAGATTGCATCCACAAACCCTGAAACAGTTTATTTGCACAGGAACACAAAGCAAATAGTGTACCTGCAAATTCTTAGTAGAGCCTTAACAGATTGTTGAAAAAGACATTTTTCCCGGCAACCCGGATCAGCCCCGCTGGAGCAGCATAATTTCCCCCCAGCACAGGCCACACCCCCGCCGGGAAGGCATTAGGCGCAGATCAAACAAACCCTGAATTCCCGTGGACTTTTTGCAAAAGCACTTCTATTCTTCTGGCTTACCCTGTCTTCCCAATCGTAAATAAAGAGGTTCGCCATCATGGATTTCACGCCTTTGTTGACCGCACCGGTTCTCGCCATCGCAGCCGCACTCGTCATTATTTGCACATGGATCGGCTACGCCATCGGAAAATCCAACGAAGGCAAACGCAAGGAAGCAGCCCTGTCAGAAGCGAAAAAGAACGCCGAAGAAGCCATGGCCAAACTGCAGAACACCCATGAAAGCCAGCTCGACGTACTGCAAAAAACCTTTTCCGGCGATCTGGAGAAGGAGAAAAAAGCCGCGGCAGAACAAATCGAGCGCTTGCACCAGGCCCACCAAAGCGTGGTGGACTCTTTGAAGGCCAGCCGCACAGAGGAGGTGGAGGGCTTGCGCAAGGAGCATGAGACAGCCCTGGAAAAGCTGGGCAACCAACATCAAACAGATCTGCAGCAACTGCGCCAGGACCACGAACAGGCGGTTGCAACGCTCCGGCAACAGGCCGACCAAACCCTCGCCCAGGTCAAGCAGGACAATGAGCGGCGCATTCAGGAACTCAATGACCGCCACAGCGCGGAAACCGAACGCCTGAACAAACAGATTTCCGAATACCGGGAAAAGCAGGAAACCCTGTACGCCACCATCTCCGAGCTGGAGACAAAAGTCATCGAACTGCAAAACGAGATGCGCGAAACCAAGCTGAACAACATGTTCTCCGTATCAAAGTCCGGCGAAAAACTCATCCGCGTGGTGCGCAGCGTACAGGAGCTGGCCAGCGAGCTGGACGAGACCTCCCGCGCCGTTACCGGGGGGGATTATTCCTTCTTCGAACAGATCAAGGATCAGCGGGACCGGGACGTGGTGCTCAGTCTCACCGGCGGCAATCCCATCGAAGAAGCCCCCGTCAAGGAAGAAGCAGAGACCACTGAAATAGAGGACGCAGAAGAAGCGCCGGAGAAAGCATCAGAGGAAAAAGCCGAAGAAAAGAAAAGCGCAGAAGAATAGCCGGGTGAATAATAACCGGCTCAAGCCTTGGGCAGGGTCACCCCTTTTTGCTTCTGGTACTTGCCGCCGCGATCCTTGTAGGAGGTTTCGCAAACCTCGTCTGACTCGAAGAACAGCATCTGCGCCACGCCTTCGTTGGCGTAGATTTTGGCTGGCAAAGGCGTGGTGTTGGAAAATTCCAGGGTCACATGGCCCTCCCATTCCGGTTCCAGGGGAGTGACATTGACGATGATGCCGCAACGGGCGTAGGTCGATTTTCCCAGACAGATGGTCAATACGCTGCGGGGAATGCGAAAATATTCCACGGTGCGCGCCAGGGCAAAGGAGTTGGGCGGAATAATACAGACATCCGATTTCACATCCACAAAACTGCTGTCGTCAAAGTTCTTCGGATCCACCACTGCCGAGTTGATGTTGGTGAAGATCTTGAACTCATCCGCGCAGCGTACGTCATACCCGTAGCTGGAGGTTCCATAGGAAATCATCCGCCCATTGGAACCGTCGCGGATCTGCCCTGGTTCGAAAGGCTCGATCATGCCCTGTTCATCCGCCATGCGGCGAATCCATGTATCTGACTTGATGCTCATTGCGGTGTTGTTCCCGGCGCTAGAAAAAGAAACCTGCGCAAGTATAACGAAAAAAGCCGGATCTTTGCCCTCCTCGATGTGGCTCCGGGTGAATAACGGCTCCTAGCCCGGACTAGCTTCGCCCATGCTTTTCCGCTTTCTCGCACAGCATGTCCAGATCCGCGGCTTCGAAAAACTCTTCGGGTTCCATTTGCTCCTGCAGGATGGCCGAACCAATACTCAGGGACACGCCAATCTGCTGCTCGCCATAGGAACAACGCATGTTTTCAACCGCCTTTCTGATACGCGAGCACAACACCCTCACCCCTTCCTGATCCATATTGGGAAGCAGCAACACAAACTCATCCCCGGCAAAGCGGAAAACCATATCCGAGCGCCTGACGGCTTTTGCGAGGAGCCCGGCAATTTGCGCCAGAACCTGATCCCCGGCCAAATGACTGATTTCGTCATTGATTTGCTTGAACGAGTCGATATCTATCACCATCAAGGCCAGGGGTTGGTTTTCACGCCGCGAGCGGCTCATCTCCCGGGCCAGGTTGTCCATCAGGGAACGCCGGTTCTTCAAACCGGTCAGGGGATCGCGGGAGGCCGCCTGCAGGGCGGTATGATAGTGGATGGCGTTTCGCATGGGCAATGCCAGGGAGGCCAGCAGTATTTCTATCTTGCGAAGCTCTTCAGCAGAGAAGTGCTTGCGGCGACTGAACCTGACTTCACCCAGCCGCTCCTCTGCAAGAGTAAGGTTGTAGTCTGCGCGATGCTGCTCTTCATGGCCCTGGCGCAAGTCGATCTCCTTTTCCACATTGCGATAACGCATTCCCTGACAAGGCACCAGCAGATTGAGATGCTGAAAGAATATCTTCAGGAGCTGCTCCGGATCCAGACTGCTCTGCAAGGCAAACAGAAGCCCTTTGCGCCCGGCGTCCTGTTTTTCCTGCGCCATTTTTGCAACATCCAGCAAACGACGGCTGTTACTGCTGTAGATATTCGCGGTGGTATGGAAATTCATATTCACTTGCTCGTCCTCGATACGGATTTACAAGATTACAAGCGAATTTCATGCCAACACCCCTTGCCGGCACAAGACGGAAGCCATGCAGGAACTACCAGGTTCCAAAAATCTTGTTTTAAGTACCTGTAATTACAGATCATTGACTGGATTCCCGCCCAACCCTCCCGGGCTTTCTCAGCATTGGCGCCATATTGCATACAGCGAGGCAAAAGCTTGCCGCCGGCTGCCGGAACCTGCTGCCGCATCGCCAAAAAAATGACGGGGCGGGGATCGGGAACGCAACCGCGATCCATCGATTCTTGAAAACTTTGGACGCCGGCCTGCGCCGACAGGAAGAAAATCAGATTCTTCAAGGCGACCTGCAGTAGCCGGGAAATCTGGGCGAAGACATATCATCAGCCCCGCATCATTTTGCGAATCTTCCTTTTTTCACCCCGCCAAGGCGCCAGCGCCAACGCCAGGATGCAATAATGAAAAAGCCCCCTGCCAGGAAGGGCCAGGGGGCTTGCTGCAGTCTCGTAACCGCCTGAACGGGCCAGGCGCCAAATCAGTTGTTCTGGATAACGATATTGGGAAACTTGGCTGCATAGCTCTTGGCCTGGATGGCCAGCTTGGCGGCCGCCTTGCGGGCGATTTCCCGGTAGATTTCCGACGTACGGCAGTCTGGTTCGGCAACCACGGTGGGCTTGCCTGCGTCGGTTTCCTCGCGGATGCGTTTTTCCAGGGGCAGTGCGCCAAGAAAATCCACGCCGTATTGCTCGGACATGCTCTTGCCGCCGCCTTCGCCGAAGATGTGTTCCTCGTGGCCGCAGTTGGAACAGATGTGGATGCTCATGTTCTCCACGATGCCCAACACGGGCACTTCCACCTTTTCGAACATCTTGAAGCCCTTGCGTGCATCCAGCAGGGCGATGTCCTGGGGGGTGGTGACGATGATGGCGCCGGACACGGGCACTTTCTGCGCCAGGGTCAGCTGGGTGTCCCCGGTGCCGGGAGGCAGGTCGATGATCAGGTAATCCAGGTCAGACCAGTTGGTGTCGTTGAGCAATTGCTCCAGGGCCTGGGTGACCATGGGGCCACGCCAGATCATGGGGGTCTCCTCGTCGATGAGGAAGCCGATGGACATGGCCTGCAGGTGGTAGCTGTTCATGGGCTCCAGGGTCTTGCCGTCCTTGGATTCCGGCTGGCCGGAAATACCCAGCATGCGCGGCTGGGAGGGACCATAGATATCCGCATCCAGGATACCCACTTTCGCGCCCTCCTGGGACAGGGCCAGGGCCAGATTCACAGCGGTGGTGGATTTTCCCACGCCGCCTTTGCCGGAGGCCACGGCAATAATATTCTTGATGTTGTCGATAGGCTTGAGGGATTTCTGCACGGAATGGGAGGCAACCTCCCAGCTCAGATCCACCTCGCAATCGCTCACGCCGTCTACACCCTTTACCACATCACAGATGCTTTGCCCGATCTGATCGGCAACGCTCTTCACGGGAAAGCCAAGAACCACGCGCAACACAACCTTGCCGCCATCAATCCGGATGTCCTTTACCGCCTTGGCGCTGACCAGATCCTTGCCCATGTTCGGCTCAATATAGCCTTTCAGGGCTTCTTCAATCGCTTCTTTGGTCACTTCGGACATGTTCTTAACTCCTGCCGCGGGGGCAAAATAAAATCTTCGATTGGGCGCGATTTTACACCACCCGCCCCCTAATACCAACGAAAACACTCGGACATTATCCACCTATTCTGTGGGATAATGGCTGGCTTTCCTGATCATTTGACAGTTAGTCGGCAATACCCATGAGAAAAATACTGGTTACCAGCGCCCTGCCCTACGCCAATGCGCCCTTGCACATCGGCCATATCGTGGAATACACCCAGACAGACATTTGGGCGCGTTTCCAGAAGATGCGCGGCAATGCCTGCTGGTACATCTGCGCCGATGACGCCCATGGCACCCCCATTATGCTCCATGCCCGGCAAAAGGGCATCGCGCCGGAAGAATTGATTTCCGCCATGTCAGCGGAGCATCAGGCGGATTTCCGGGATTTTCACATCAGTTTCGACAACTACCACTCCACCCATTCGGAGGAAAACCGGGAGCTGGCCGGCCTCATCTACGAGCGCAACCTGGCGGCGGGCCACATCACCAGCCGCAAGATCGTGCAGGCCTACGATCCCGAGGAAAAGATGTTCCTCCCCGACCGCTTCATCAAGGGCGAGTGCCCCAAATGCGGCGCAGCGGATCAGTATGGCGACAACTGCGAGGTCTGCGGCGCCACCTACAGCCCCACGGAACTGAAGAACAGCTATTCCGTGGTTTCCGGCGCCAAGCCTGTAGAGAAGGAAACCGAGCACTTCTTCTTCAAGCTGGCGGACTTCGAGGACATGCTCAGGAAATGGACCCGGGGCGGCCACCTGCAACCGGAAGTGGCCAACAAGCTGGACGAATGGTTCGAGGCGGGTCTGCGCGAATGGGACATCAGCCGCGACGCACCCTATTTCGGCTTCGAGATCCCCGGTCATCCCGGCAAGTATTTCTATGTCTGGCTGGACGCACCCATCGGCTACATGGCCAGCTTCAAGAATTTCTGCGAAAAGCGGGGACTGGATTTCGATGAATACTGGAGCGAAGAATCCGACACCGAGCTGTATCATTTCATTGGCAAGGACATTATCTATTTCCACGCCCTGTTCTGGCCCGCCATGCTGGACGGCGCAGGCTTTCGCAAGCCCACCACCATCCACGCCCACGGCTTCCTCACCGTGGACGGACAGAAAATGTCCAAGTCCCGTGGCAGCTTCATCAAGGCGCGCACCTATCTGGACAACCTGGATCCGGAATATCTGCGCTACTACTTTGCCGCCAAGCTGGGTTCCGGCGTGGACGATATCGACCTGAATCTGGAAGACTTCGTACAGCGGGTCAACGCCGACCTGGTGGGCAAGGTGGTGAACATCGCCAGCCGCTGCGCCGGCTTCATCAGCAAGCGCTTCGACGGCAGGCTGTCCGCCAAGCTGGCCGAACCTGAATTGTTCAAGGCCTTCGCTGACGCCAGGGACACCATCGCCGAGCACTACGAAAAGCGCGAGTTCAGCCGCGCCGTGCGCAAGATCATGGCCCTGGCGGACAAGGCCAATCAATACATCGACGAAAAACAACCCTGGGTCGTGGCCAAAAAAGAAGGCCGTGAACAGGAATTGCAGGACATCTGCTCCACGGGCATCAACCTGTTCCGGGTGCTCATGGTCTATCTGCGCCCCATACTGCCGGGCACGGCGGAAAAGACCGAAGCTTTCCTGAGGATCGCGCCCCTGCAATGGGAAGACGCCGCCGAACCCCTGCTGGATCACCAGATCGACAAGTTCAAGGCGCTAATGACCCGCGTCGATCCGAAGAAGATCCAGGCCATGGTGGAGGCCTCCAGGGAAGACATGCAAGCCAAGCCCCAGAAAAGCACTCGCCCCGCCAGCAAGCAGGATGCCATCGCCGACACTATCGCATTCGATGACTTCGCCAAAGTGGATCTGCGCGTGGCCCGCATCATCAAGGCCGAGGCCGTGGAAGGCGCAGACAAGTTGCTGGCGCTGACCGTGGACCTGGGTGGCGAGACCCGCAACATCTTCGCCGGCATCAAGGCCGCCTACAAGCCCGCGGAGCTGGAAGGCCGCCTCACCGTGGTGGTGGCCAATCTGGCGCCGCGCAAGATGCGTTTCGGGGTTTCTGAAGGCATGGTGCTGGCCGCCGGCCCCGGCGGCAAGGACATCTTCCTGCTCGATCCGGATGAAGGCGCTGAACCGGGGATGAAGATCAAATGATCATGTACGGGGGAAACCGCCTCTGCGGCAAGACACAGCTCCCTCCCGAGCCGGCCGGAGCGAAATTCATGACAAACTGCCACAACATGACGGCCACGACGCAAAGCAAAAACCAGCAATGACCAGAAAGCACAGCCTTCTTCTCATTCTTGCCAGCGCCCTCGGCGCTTGCAGCAACATGCCAAGCAAAGAGGACATGCAACAACAGCAGATGCTGACTTACGAATGCGACAATAATTTCGGCTTTACCGCCTACATTAGCGATAGCCAGGCAAAGTTGCTGCTGCCGGAAAAAACCCTGACCCTGCCACGCATGGCGGACACTAAAGGCCAGCGCTATATCAGCGAGGACCGTAAGATCCTGTTTTTGCGCAAAGGCGAAAACGCGGTGCTGGCAAGCGGCGCAGGGCATGGTATGCTGCGTTGCAAGCAAATCGCCGGGGCGCAATGACGAGGCGGGCGCCTTGGCAAACTGAACTGCTTTGCAGTAGAGGCTTTTGTTCACGGATTACCATTGCAGAACCGGATCTTAGATGAAATACACCAAACCCCTTTTGTCCCTGCTGGCCATCGTCGGCATCGGCACCGTCCAGGCCAAAGGCAGCCTGGAAAACCCCAAACCCGGCGATTACACCAGCGGCATCAGCACCATTTACGGCTGGAACTGCGATGCCAGTCTCATTGAGATTCAGATCGACAATGGCGGTCGAATAAAGGTGCCCTATGGAAGCCAGCGTGCAGATACAGAAAGCACCTGCGGCGACACCGACAACGGCTTTGTCACCCAATACAATTTCGGCCTGCTGAAAAACGGCGAACATCGCATCCGCCTCTACGTTGACGGTGTTGAACAAAACGACCGGACTTTCCACGTCAGCAATCTGGGAGCACCCTATATTCGCGGCCTGAAGGGCAGTGTTCTCGTTCCCGCTTTTCCCGATGATGCGTATGACACCACTTTGACCTGGTCGGAAAGCACCCAAAATTTTCAGATCAGCAAGGTGGAACCATCCGGCAACTACCCCTCGCCGGATTTCAATGGCATCTGGCGAGTGGAAAACAGCGTGGGTGATGTATTGTTTCAGACCACAGCGGGATATTTGGACGGAAAACCCTGGCTGACAGTTTCCATGCTGGATCTGGATTACAATGACCTGCAGATCTTCTCCGGGCAAATCGAAGGGAAAACCGCAACCGTCGATGATGAATACAGCAGCTTCGATACCGCCTTTGAAATGAAGCTGATGAACTCCTCCAAAATGGAAATGACAGTGCTCCACTGCAAACCAAGCACCAGCTGCAACATCCGCGCCGGCGAGATATACACTCTGTTGCGACAAGACGGGGGAGAGGAAAAATAGCGATTTCATACCCGCAAGAAATGCCAGGCGCTGAAGAAAGAGAAAGCTGACACCCCCATGTTCCCTCGGGAGAAGAAGACCCTGCGCGCACTCATCCAGGATATCCCGGATCAGGCTGGCAAGGCATATGTCTGCAGGCTCCGCATCTTTGCCCAGAAGATCAGGGCGGGCGGCCTCATGAACGGCGCAAGCATTCAGGGCAGGGACATGATCATGTCCCTGTTGGCGGATCCCGACGTGAAAGTCGTCAGTTTCTGATCTCCCGGCAATGGTGGCGGCTATCCGGCCCCCATCGCCCGAACCAGTCCCATCAATATCCAGAAAGCACAGAACCGACTCATCGAATTCATTCTGCGGGAATGGATACTCGCCGTCGCCACCGCCGGCTACGTCATCACTTGCGTATACATTGGCGGACTGCCAAGATATTCGAACAGTGAATGGCAGGTACTGCTGATCCTGTTCAGTCTGTTCGTGGCCGTACGCGGCCTGCAGAACAGCGGCCTGATGGATGCGCTTGCCCGGCACATGCAGGAAGGCAGCGCCATCGCCCTGAAGCTGGTGCTGGGCTGCTTCCTTCTCTCCATGCTGGTGACCAATGACGTGGCGCTCATCGTCTTGGTTCCGTTGACCCTATCCCTGGATGTGCGGCACAAGGGTCTGCTGGTGATTCTGGAAGCCCTGGCCGCCAATGCCGGTTCAGCCCTGACGCCTTTCGGCAACCCCCAGAACCTGTTCATCTACTGGTTCTACCATCTTGAAAGCCTGGAGTTCATCACCAGTATCGCGCCGTTTTCCCTGCTTTTCCTGGTGCTGCTGATCGCCATGGCCCTGGCCTTGAGAACGCCTCCCGTCACAAGCAGCCTGCCCATGCCCGGCATATCCGGCTCTTCGCGAATCTACGCCCTGATGCTGCTGGTAGTGCTGCTGGTCACGCTTCGCCTGTTACCCGTCTGGGCAGCCCTGATCGCACCGGCCTACTCCCTGCTGTTCCAGCGCAAGGCCCTGCGGGTGGACTATGCCCTTCTGTTCAGCTTTTTCTTTTTCTTTGGTCTGGCAGAGAACTTGAAGACCCTGCTCGCAACCGAACTGGCTCATTCCGGGCATGTATTCATGCTTTCCGCCCTGGCCAGTCAGATCATGAGCAATGTACCCGCCACCCTGCTGTTCGCAAAATTCACCAGCAACTGGGAAGCCCTTCTCTGGGGCAGCAATGCAGGCGGTTTCGGCAGCCTGTTTGGTTCTCTGGCCAATCTGATCGCCTACAGGTTCTATGTAAATCACCCTGACACGGAGGACAGCGGACGCTTCACCCTGAAGTTTCTCTTCCTGGGTTACGCCGCGTTCTTTCTTTCCATGGGGCTGTATTTTCTGCTGTACCCGGCAAGCTGAAGAACCGGTCTACATGGCCTGCAGGAATTCCAGCGCATCCTTCAGCTCCCGGGTGCGTGCAAAAGGCGGCATGGCGTCCAAGAAGGTGTGGCCATAGCTCTTGCGCAGCAGGCGCGGATCACAAAGCACCAGTACGCCACGATCCGTGACATCCCGTATCAACCGCCCCGCTCCCTGTTTCAGGGCAATGGCCGCCTGAGGCACCTGGTATTCCATGAAGGGATTGCCGCCGGACTTGCGCATGGCATCCAGGCGCGCCTTGAGCACCGGGTCGCCGGGTGACGCAAAGGGCAGCTTGTCGATGATCACCAGGGACAGGGCATCCCCGCGCACATCCACCCCTTCCCAGAAACTGGACGTTCCCAGCAGTACCGCATTGCCATGCTCGGAAAAACGCCGTAACAATTCCGTCTTGGGCGCACTGCCCTGCACCAGCAGGGGATACTCCAGGCGGTCCTGCAGCCAGTCCGCCGCCAGATTCAGGGCGCGATAGCTGGTGAAGAGCAGAAATGCCCGCCCCTGGCTGGCTTCGAGCATGGGCAGGGCCAGTTCCATGACCTTTTCCGTATAGTTGGGCGCACTGGGATCGGGCAGCCCCTTTGGCACAAACCACAGAGCCTGCTCCTGATAGTCGAAGGGACTGCCCCAGCAGGCGGTCTCCGCCCTGGACAACCCCAGCTGCTGCTGAAAATGGGCAAAGCTCTCACCCACGGCCAGGGTGGCGGAAGTGAAGATCCAGGCGGCCGGATGACTGGCCATCTGTCCCTGGAACAGGCCGGCCACGTCCAGGGGCGTGCTGTGCAGGCGCACGCTCTGGGTATGCACCTCGAACCAGCGCACCTGCTCCTCTGCATTTTCCGGGGTGATGATCTGCTGCAGATCTCCCATCAGCGCCAGGGCGCGACTCATGCAGCTGTCCAGACCCTTGCCCCGGCCTTCGATGCTCTTGAGCAGGCCATGCAGACCTTCCAGCTCCCTGAGCAGGTAATCCAGGGCATTCAGCACATCGGCATTGTTCTCCACTTCATCCCAGGTACCCCGCTGGCCATCTCTGCCAAAGGCCAGACGAAAGTCCCGGGCAGCCTTTTCCAGATGATCGATCTGCTCCAGAACCTTCGGCAGATCACCGGCTTCACGAACGTATTCAGCGCGGCTGTCCCGGGCCAGTTCCAGGAACTGGCGGGTACCTATGGAAATCCCGAAGAAGTTGCTCGCCACATCCGGAAGCTGGTGTGCCTCGTCGATGATATAGGCATCCGCCGCGGGCAGCAGTTCGCCAAAGCCTTCGTCCTTGATGGAAAAATCCGCGCACAGCAGATGATGATTGATAACCACGATGTCCGCCTCCTGGGCACGCTTGCGCGCTTCCACCAGATGGCACTTGCTGA
>Ga0256834_1000210_pt1 | contig 41819 bp, 37 predicted proteins | sample 4281140metaG_FD_190536 | JGI IMG/M metagenome (GOLD analysis project Ga0256834, IMG submission 190536) | Hydrothermal vent microbial communities from East Pacific Rise, Pacific Ocean - 4281-140 | ecosystem: Environmental > Aquatic > Marine > Hydrothermal vents | place: Pacific Ocean: East...
CAGCAAACTCATCACGAACTACGTCGTCAGCAGCAGCAAACTCATCACGAACTACGTCGTCAGCAGCAGCAAACTCATCACGAACTACGTCGTCAGCAGCAGCAAACTCATCACGAACTACGTCGTCAGCAGCAGCAAACTCATCACGAACTACGTCGTCAGCAGCAGCAAACTCATCACGAACTACGTCGTCAGCAGCAGCAAACTCATCACGAACTACGTCGTCAGCAGCAGCAAACTCATCACGAACTACGTCGTCTTGAGTGTCAACATAAGTCTCGGTTGCAACTTCTTCACCATTAATGGTCACAGAAGGAGCATCGAGAGTAATAGCGGTAGAAGCGGTCAGGGCGATATCGTCAAGACCCATAGTCAAATCACTACTTGTGCCACCAACGTGAACGTTGAAGCCGGTATCATCAGCAGTAATAAGAACGGTGCCGTTGTCGAGGGTCAGGTCACCATTCAGAAGAGTGTCGCCGCCGACGGTAAGATCGCCACCAGCCCCTGTGACCCAATCACCTGAAGTCACTACAGGAGCCCCAGGAGTAAATACGCCACCTACATAGTCACCTACGATATCAGTCTGATCCGACCCACTGATCGGCAGACCGGTAGCGTTGTCAACAAGGAAGGATGTTGCAAGATCCCAAGTTGAGGTGTCAACCTTTGTTGCAGAAGCACCAAGAGTCACATCACCAGTAGGATCAATTTCAACACCACCACCTTCAGTATATGTTGTGGTTTCCACGATATCTACATCTGTTACCGTAAATACAGTACTTGTACCATCACCGTTGTCGACGATCGTAGGAAGGTCGCCACCGCCAGCAGGCACGCCAGGGTCTAAATCCACACTCGAGGAATCAAACGGAGCTACGGTCACAATGCCATTAATGTCAAGAGTAGCAGTATTTAATGTTATACCCTGGGTTGCATCAACGTACAAGGTGTCAACGGGTGCACTGAATGGAAAAACGGTAGCCGTGTTGTAATTAATTACTGTCGCCGAGAAGCCTACTGTCGGCAGCGCCAGCAGCATACCTACGATGCCTGCTAAAACCTTGAAGTGCAATGTCTTCTTCATCCTCAAATTCTCCTTTTGTTTTTGGATTGAATGTCAATCCGTTGTTTGGTGTGGATTGATTGATTGCAAGGTAAAATTAGCGTCAAATATTACGCAGTCTACTCCCACAGTCAAGTAAAAAAAATCACAATTGCCGTAACCCAAGCTTGCGATATCATGTTCTGTCTACTTTTATTAGTTCCTCCTGCTTTCAAATTTTGCAGATTATATCCCACCACCTCACCACATGCAAGCGACTTCTATCTCTTTTTTCCATCTAATTGTTTACCTTAACGCTTGACGGTATCGTGAAGATCGTGGGTTCTTTCAGTTACAGACCGTCCCTCATTTGTTGGGGAGACCTTTAAGTCTTCTTGTCTTTCACCAACCTTTATACATTTCATCCAAACAGGGCGCAATCGCATCCTTGGTGGCCAAAATAGGAGTAATTCCCCCTGGCCAGTCAATTGCCAGCGTTGGATCGTCCCAGCGAATCACTCTTTCGTATTCAGGGGCATAATAGTCGGTCACTTTATACTGGAACTCCGCAACATCACTTAACACCAGAAAACCATGGGCAAAGCCTTCCGGGATCCACATCTGCAGCTTGTTCTCTGCAGTGAGTGTTGTGCCAACCCACTTACCATAGGTGAGAGACGATTTGCGAATATCGACAGCAACATCAAAAACCTCTCCCAAGGAGCAGCGCACCAACTTGCCCTGTGCTGCCGGTGGCAACTGGTAATGCAAACCACGCAGAACACCTTTGGTCGAGCGCGAATGATTGTCCTGCACGAAGGGCTGATCGAATCCAGTCAGGTCCAGCCACGCCTTCTGGTTGAAAATTTCCATAAAAAATCCGCGCTCATCACCAAACACCGTTGGTTCAATGATCAGGACGTCAGGGATGCTGGTCTTGATGATCTTCATCAGGTTTGGTCCCGGATCACCAACTCAAGATATTCACGGTAACTCGATTTTGGCGTAGCGGCTATAACTTGCTGCATCTGTGCGAAGCTGACATAACCTTTCGTATAGGCGATTTCTTCAAGGCAGGCGATCTTCAGCCCTTGGCGCGCCTCAAGCGTGCCTATGAAGTGGCTAGCTTCGAGCAGGCTCATGTGGGTGCCGGTATCGAGCCAGGCAATGCCGCGTTCAAGCTTTTCGACCATCAACTGCCCTTGTTCAAGGTAAGCCATGTTCAGATCAGTGATCTCGAGTTCCCCGCGTGGCGAGGGCGCGAGCTGCCGTGTCATGGCGACAACCTTCTGGTCATAGAGATAGAGACCCGGAACCGCGTAATTCGACTTTGGCGACTGAGGCTTCTCCTCTATACAGATTGCCCTGCCCTCTTTATTAAATTCTACGACACCGTAACGTTCAGGATCGGTCACCGGATAACCAAAGACCATTGCACCATCGGAAAACTCAGCGAAGATCCGGTCAAGCTCCATCTTGCCATAAAAGATATTATCACCGAGGATCAGGACCACAGCCTCCTCCTGAATGAACTCCTCGCCAACCAGGAACGCCTGGGCGATACCTTTCGGTTCGGGCTGGACCACATAGGTAAGAGAAATCCCGTAACGACTGCCGTCACCAAGCAGGGCTTCGAACCGCGGCGTATCTTGCGGAGTCGAGATGATCAGGATATCCCGGATACCGGCCCCCATCAGGGTAGACAGCGGATAGTAGATCATCGGCTTATCGTAGACCGGTTGTAGCTGCTTACTGGCCACCAAGGTCAGGGGATAGAGTCTTGTCCCGGCACCACCGGCCAGGACAATGCCTTTTTTAATACCACTCATTGTACTGTTTCCTTATGTGTCAGAGTTTAAGAACATCACGGAGATTCAGGTAGCGGTCCAGGCCTTTCTGCCAATCAGGGAGGTTCGCACCGGTCGCGGCAAGGTATTTTTCTTTGTCGAAGACCGAATAAGCCGGACGTTTGGCCGGCAGAGGATAATCTATGGTTTTGATCGGCTTGACACGTGCAGCTTTGACCTGCCCGCCTCTGGCTTTGTAGCGAGAGATAATCTCTATAGCGAAATCGTACCAGCTGCATTGGCCAGCATTAGCGAAATGGTAAAGGCCGTAGGGGCTGGGGTGGTGACTGGGGTCTGCGTCCACAAGATTAAAGATCGCATCGGCCAGATCACCCGTATAAGTTGGTGTACCAACCTGATCGTCGACAATCCTGAGTTCTTGCCGTTCAGCGGCCAAGCGTAAAACCGTTTCGACAAAATTGTTGCCACCGGGGCCATACAGCCAACTGGTTCTGACGATAAAATATTTCCGCAAGCCACTACTCAGAATGGCTTGTTCACCGAGGAGTTTTGAGTGGCCGTAAACTGACTGCGGATTCGTTTGGTCCTCTTCAACATACGGAGTCTTCTTTTCGCCATCGAAGACATAATCAGTTGAGATATGGACCAATACAGCGTCAACTTTTTTAGCTGCTTCTGCCAGATAACCGACAGCAGCACCATTGACCCTAATTGCCAGCTCAGGCTCTGCTTCACACCCGTCTACTTTGGTATATGCGGCGCAATTGATAATTATTTCAGGCTGCAAGGCATAGACAACAGAGAGGACCTGCGCCCGGTCAGTCAGGTCGAACTCAGGCAGATCAACTGCAGTAGGTGTATATTTTGCCGGCATGATTGAGGCTATTTGCTGAGCAAGCATGCCGTTGCTGCCGATAAGCAGCAGCTTTTTTTTCTGGGCGGACATGATTATCGGCCACCATACATTTTTTGGTAATATTCCTGGTAGGAGCCGTCCAACACGCACGCAATCCACGCTGGATTATGCAGGTACCAGTCAATCGTCATACGAATCCCGTCATCAAAATTGACGCTCGGCTGCCAACCGAGTTCATCTTTGATTTTGGAAGCATCGATAGCGTAACGACGGTCATGGCCAGCACGGTCTTTGACAAACTTGATCAGTGAGCGTCGCGGCTGACCAGCAGTAAGCGGTTCGACCTTCTCATCGAGGATGTCACAGATAGTCTGTACTACCTCGATATTCTGCTTCTCGCTGTTACCGCCAACGTTATAAGTCTCCCCGATCCGGCCTTTTTGCAGAACCTTGAGAATCGCAGTACAGTGATCGACAACATACAACCAGTCGCGCACATTTTTGCCATCACCGTAAACTGGCAGTTCTTTACCGTTCAGAGCGTTGTTGATGACCAGGGGGATAAGCTTCTCAGGAAAATGATATGGGCCGTAATTGTTTGAACAGTTGGTCATCAGAATCGGCAAGCCGTAAGTATGATAATAGGAACTCACCAGATGATCGGACGATGCCTTGCTGGCCGAGTAAGGGGAACGCGGGTCATAAGGTGTTGTCTCTGTAAACAAACCAGTATCCCCCAGCGAACCATAAACCTCGTCAGTAGAAACATGTAGAAAGCGAAACTGTTCGACTTGGTTTTCCGCGTCCCGCGTCCCGCGTCCCGCGTCCCTTACTACCCAAGACTTCCGTGCAGCTTCAAGCAGAGCAAAGGTACCAAGAATATTAGTCTGGATGAACTCGGACGGGCCATCGATGCTGCGATCAACGTGAGATTCAGCTGCAAAATGTACAACTGTGTCTATCTGCTCTTCTGCAAACAACTTGCCGAGCAGCTCACTGTCGCAGATATCGCCGAGCACGAACTTGTAGCGTTGGCTTTCATCAAGGTCGGCATCAAGGTCGGCATCAAGATCGTCGAGGTTGGCCAGATTACCGGCATAGGTCAGTTTATCGAGATTGATGATGCGAGCATCGGTTAGAGATTCAAGAGCTAAGCGAATAAAATTTGAGCCGATAAAACCGCAGCCACCTGTCACGAGAATGTTTTTCAAAGTTTCAACTCCATTAAGCTGTTTTAGCGTAATTCATCTACGATCAGAATTGCTTTTACCGCTGCAGCAAGGTCAGGACAAACATCCACCTTGTCCTTTATCATTTTCTGCTTTTCACGTTGTCCGTAACCGGTTAAAATCAGAATTGGCTGACAACCAGCATTTTCCGCAGCCTCAATATCCGCAAGCTTATCGCCAACCATGAACGAGCGTGAAAGATCAATGTTATAATCTATCGCAGCCTGCAGCAACATGCCTGGCGCGCCTTTGCGGCAATCACAGACAATTTTATAGTTGCCAATGCCCTTCTCAGGGTGATGGGGGCAGAAGTAGAAGGCATCAATCAAGGTGTTGTGTCCAGCCAACTCAGATTGGAGATACCGGTGTAGCCTTTCAACAGCCTGCTCATCAAAATAGCCTCGGCCAACTCCAGACTGGTTACTGACAACGATCACAAGAAAACCTGCGTCCTTCAGCCTTTTGATAGCTTCCGGCGCTCCGGGGATAAACTCGAAATCCTCGATTTTGTGGAGATAGTCTTTCTCGATGTTGATGGTGCCATCGCGATCTAGAAAAACTGCCCGTCGTTTGCCGATCATAATTAAGGTTTCAATCCCGGTAAGATTCGAGAATCTTGTTGATAATATTGGTGGTCGATTTACCGTCAACAAAATTAATCAACTCAACCCGACCACCGTAACTCTCCACCAACTCGCGTCCGACGACTCCTTCCGGCGTGTAGTCACCACCTTTAACGAGGATTTTCGGACGCAAGCAGGAAATCAACTCCAGAGGTGTGTCCTCATCGAAGACAACCACATAATCGATACAGTTCAGCGCAGCAAGAATGTGCGCTCGTTCCTCCTGGCCGATCAAGGGTCTGCCCGCTCCCTTCAAGCGTTGTATCGACGCATCCGAGTTGAGGCCGAGAACCAGCAGGTCGCCCAGTTGCCGAGCTGCCTGCAGATATTTAACATGACCGACATGCAGAAGATCAAAGCAACCATTCGTAAATACGATGACTTTACCTTTTTGTCGCTCACCGGCGAGGATATTCTCCAATAATGGCACGGAGATGAGCTTCTGATCCGAGTCGGAGAGTTGCAAGCCAATCTCGGCCAGCATTTCCTGGGCACTGACAGTAGACGTGCCAACCTTGCCGACGACAATCCCGGCAGCGAGATTGGCTAAACGTGCGGTTGTTTCCAGGGGCAGTTTTTGCGCAATGCCAAGACCGAAAAGTGACAGAACTGTATCTCCGGCACCGGAGACATCATAAACTTCGCGAGCGACTGTCGGTAGATGAATCTCTCCATCGGCAGACAAGACCGTCATACCTTCTTCGCTACGGGTCAGAACCAGACTCTCAAGTTCAAGATCACCGAGCAGTTTGCGGCCAGCCTCCAGTAAAGATACATCATCAGAGATCGTAATACCTGTGGCCAACTGAGCCTCTTTACGATTTGGTGTAAGCAGGCATGCTCCTCGATATTTATGATAATCCTCTCCCTTGGGATCTACCAGGACAGCCACACCCGCATTACGGCCTATGGCAATGACTTCGTGCAAGAGCCGATCAGTCAACACCCCTTTCTGGTAATCCGAGAGGTAAATCACATCAAGATCGGCAACAGAGGCGCTCACATGGGCAATAATTTGATCTTCACTTTCAGCCGAGATGGCTGCATGAGTTTCCTGATCGATCCGAACAATCTGCTGGTTACTGGCAAACACTCTGGATTTACGGCTGGTGACACGGCCGGACTGACTGAAAACACCATGTTTCTGCACACCACGCTCTTTAAGCCGCCGCAGCAGAAATTGGCCATCATCATCGTCACCGACAACACTGACGACATCGACCTGACAGTTCAGAGTCAGCAGGTTATTGATGACATTACCGGCACCACCGAGGCGCAGTTCCTTGCGTTTGACTTCAACGATCTGCACAGGAGCCTCAGGGCTGATGCGGTCGACCGCACCCCAGATATATTCGTCGAGCATCAGGTCACCGACCACCAGGGCTCTGACCTGAGTGACGCCAGCCAGGAACTTCTCCAGTTGCGCTCTATCAAGAGTCATGACTTGCCAATTTTATCGAAGATTGCCGCAGCCAGTAGCGGTATATTAATTTCATGATGGCCGGTAATCGAATAGCCTTTGCCGCCACCGGAAGTTGGCCGTTTGACCACATTTTGCAAGGGTCGATAGTGCTGATTCATATCAAAATTTGCCGTAGTGAAGTTATCGACATGATGTCCTAGGTTCTGGGCGATCGACAAAGCTTTAAGGAAGACCTCCGGCATGATGACCGCCGAACCGACATTGAGCCAGACACCGCCGTCACCGAGATCGGCGACCACCGAAGTAATCAGCTTGAAGTCACGGAAGCTCATTTCACCGGTTACAGCTCCATCCATTTCCGGGTGCTGGTGGATGATATCCGTGCCGACAGCAACATGGGCTGTTACAGGCAAGCCCTTTTCAACACAGGTGGCAAGCAGGCTGTATGCCTTGAACGGGTGTTGGCGATCTATGATCCACTCACCGATGGCCTGCGCGAAGCCAATATCTTTACCCAGACTGGCCCCTTTGTCCAAACCAAACTTGAGTGCTTGATTCATACCAGCACCGGTCTCGTCTGAAAAACCAAAATCGCCGGAATGCAGTACCTCACCGACCTCTTCCGAGGTTGCCCCGACCAGAGAGACTTCGAAGTCGTGAATAGTCGCCGAACCGTTCATGGCCACAGCTGTGATAACATCGGCCTCGATTAAGGACTTCAGAACCGGTTGCAAGCCGCATTTGATGACATGACCACCCATTGCCAGGACCACAGGACGCCCTTTTTGCCGAGCCTGGACGATTGCATCAACCACAGAGCGCAAAGCATCAGCGCCAAGCAGATGCGGCATGGCATCAAGCAGGCTGGCACACGACATACCCGCCGCAACAGGCTGGCCGAAATGCTCTCCGATGTTGACCTTGTTATTACGGGTCTTGATGGAATAGGTCTTGATTCCTGACATGTCGATCGGCTGGTATTTCTTCATAGACATCTCTTTAGTAAGAATGAGTACAAGGTTCTCGTCGCTGGTTACTCGTCACTGGTTACCGGCAACTGCTCATCAAACCACTGTTGCAATTCTGGTTGTGACTGCCAGTTACGTAAAAACCGTTGTCTATCTACCTGAAAAAGCTTTTTGAAACGTGCAGGCGAAGAGCATTCCTGCATGGCGTCAAGATCGAGCACCCAGGGTTCGTTCTCCTGCAATATAAAATTTGTCGCCTTACAGTCGCCGTGAACAATATTGAGTTTGCAAAACAGATCAAACAGGCTGACAAAACTTTCTGCCACCTGCTTTTTATCAGGAGCATCTACAGTCGCATCCTGGAAAAAATCTTCAACATTCACCCCAGCAACATAATCGCACACATAATACCCTGTGGAACGTAAAGGACCAATACGTTTTTCAATCATGGCAATTGCGCGTGGGGTCGCGATACCGGAAACTTTCAAAAGGTGAGAGTTGCCCCAGGAGATCCAGGCGCGGGTGGGCCGAAAGCAGCGACTCAGGGCATGGCACGGGTTCTTGATATTGTAGCGCTTAATGACCCAGTCGCAGTCATCGACATGAACGCGGACTACGGTAGAACTCCTGCCAGCTTTAAGAATTGTGCCGCTGCGCATAAAGGCGTCAGGATCTTCAAGAAGACGATTCAGCATTTCCCCTTGTGCATCACGGCGGAAGATTGATATCTGTCCTGTTCTCTCTGAGCGGACGAATTCGCTGCAAGTCCGATAGCATTTTTTTATGTACTTACGGCTTCTTCTTAGACGGGTTTTCGGTAGGTCCAGTTGCAATTGAGCCAGGAGTTGTGACCCATCAATATTGCGCTGATGCGCATAGTGCAGGGACGTAGTCTCCATCAGGAAATCGAATTTTGGTGGCAATTGAGCAAAGAAAAGCGACAGGTTCCTGCTACTGGATTTGAGGTCGAGAGGTTTGCCTTGGTTTTGAGTACCGATGGCATCGCCATCAATGGCATATATCTTCTGACCTGAAACCAGGAAATTCTCCAGATGCAGATCCTCTTGTACCAGACCAGCTTCATGCAAACCAGCAACCGGTTCAACCAGTTGCTGGAGGAAATCTGCTCTCTGCTCCAAAGTTGTTAAGTTGTCCCAAACTTCCAGGGCCGTCTGTGCACAAGGCAGGAAAGCGAAAATCAAGACCGGGGTGCCAGCAAGTTCTCCAGAGACAAGTTCTCCAGAGACAAGTTCTCCAGAGAACAGAAGCTCCGGGGTGGCGACATGAGCATCTTTCAGTGCTTCGACTCCAGACCTTTCCCGAGCCCAGTGACGACGAGCACTTTTAGGGTCGAGAAACATTTTGATAACCACGCAACGCTGCTGCCAGGAGCCTTTGTATACCAGGCGTTTCTCCGGCAAGTTGCGCAACAGTTGCTCGCACTGAATGGAGTTATCTTCTGGAGATTTAAGATGGACAAAGAAAGGCAAGGTTACGGAAGAGATTGTCATAATCGAGCTTTTTTAAGAGCAGCAAATGACACCAAGACAACGGCCTTACACGTGACCGATCGTGACAATAGAGTGCCTCTCTAATGATCAGGCTTCAAGAGTAATAAAAATGAATGGGAAAAATAATTTCTCAATAAACGCGGCCAAGTCTTAATCAGTGCAGAATCAGGCTGCACCCAATAACCACCAGCTACCTTTAAACCACAAATCCCCGCTAAGCTGCTCAAGGTCACTGGGTCAAACCAACAGATATGCTCCTCGTGAACCTGGGGACGATTGTATCTGAAGATCTTCCATACCTGTTTAAAATAAAAAGGATTAGGTGTTGTTACCAATAAAACACCATCAGTCTTCAGATGTTTTGCCATATTACGCAAAAAATCGCCTGGGTTTTCCAGATGTTCGATAATTTCGCCGGCAATAATAACATCGAAGCGTTGTTCTAAATCCATGGTCATTACATTTGCAGCTTTAACCTTAAAGCCTTGCTCTCGTAATATGGCTATGCCTTGTTCATCTATGTCTATGCCCATCGTCTCAGGGTTTATTTCGCAGACACGACGGAATAAAAGATTCGGCAACGTTTCTAATCTGTCTCCAGTTTCATGCCTTTTCCGCCGTGAATCAACAACGCCAAGATCGAGTACTTTTTTATCCTTGATCAAGGGTTCAATCACAGCCATGCGGTCTTTAATTGTAGTTTTAAGATTCATTGCGATCACAATATCTCATCGAAAGTAATTGGGCTACGATTTATTCATAGAGACTTAGCCCATCTTTATTCATAGTGATGGCCGATCGGTTGAGAAACCTCTGAACACCTTCATGATTGGCAACTCTATGTTGTTGATCCTGGTTTAAAAAATCTTTCCATCTGCAATCAAAATGCTTGGTCTTTTTCTGATTGACCCATTCGTATTCAGCCTTGGTCGAACCATGGTGGGTAAAATTCCAGTAATCAGCCTGACCAGGCTCATGTTCACAATCCAGCCATTGCATAAGTTCCGCAAGAACTCGCTCTTCATGCCTGGCAAGGTCGTGATACGTGACCGTAAAAGCATCAAGCCGGTTTTGTGAAATAAAATCAGCAATCTTTAAATTCTGCCTGAGCCATTTACCGATATAGAGATCTAGCTCGTCACCCGACAGGATCATCTTGAGATTACGTAACGGAGACTTCATCAATTTTCTTCGTTCTCGCAATAAAGATAAATCTTCATCAAGAAACCAGCGCCGCACTAAAGCTCGAGGATCACGAATCAGATGGATAAACTTTTTTTCGTATCTTTGATCCTGCAGGAACCGCTCTGCCCAGAATGTTTTTTTGGAGGTATCAACCAGGCCCAAAATTTCAGAACCGACATTTGAGAAAATATCTTCGTAAACGTTATCCACGTTTTCAGCCGAGATACCGGAGAAGACCGGGCAATCCTCATGCCCGCCACAGATCCCGCACAAGACCCTGCTGCTATCGGTTTTATCTTTTCGCAACCACTTAATTTCACCGATATGCTGAAAACGTGAATGACTACCGACGATCAAAGAAAGAAAGTGAGACCCCGAATAGTTGGATGACATGACATAAACTATTTTTTTCACGCTAGACCTTTCCTCCCTCGTCCATCAACTCCTGCATCCCTGTCAAAAAATCTTTTTTATATAATTCCGGCAACTCACTATTTCTGAAATAGATGTCCATAAACCTCTCCACCCCAAAACTCTTTATCGACTCCTGGTCGATATGATACCTGAGGAGATGCCGAAAGTTTCTCAACCGTATATTTTTTGAAAGGCTTTTTGAATAAATTTTCATATCAGCAATATCAATCAGCCCCAGAGTGGCCAAAGCATCAGAGATAATCACATTGTTTAAATGAATTGATCGAAAGTAAACCCCACGATTGTGTAGTTCTGCGTAAAAAACGACGAACAGCGCCATGACGCTGTCAATCTTATCCTGGTTAACCAGAACATCTCTCAGAGTCTGCCCCGGCAGAGGATTGTAAAAAACCATGCTTCTCTTTACCGCACTGCAATAGTAAACATCCTCTACTTCAACGGTATCAAACCCGAGCTTTTTTAAAGCTCTTGCATGGTCGACAAAACGAGAGGCGTAGGATTTTAATCGAGCCGAAGATAAAAGTCTTTTTTGACGAAAAAATTTGACTATGCGGCCATCAGAAATCTTGATGACCTTTATGCCACGGCGATCCTGCTCAAGAACGACAGACTTTGCGATCAGTTGTTCATATTCATTCAAGCTGAAAGGTTTCAAGAATAGCTATCTCCACTTTGACGACAACAAGAACCTATTCGTTAATCGTAGCGAAAAGGCCTTTTTCAACCAGGTCGCAAAGAATATGAATAATAATCAGATGAGCTTCCTGAATCCTTGGTGTTTCAACACTTGGGACAGTCAGGTTGAGATCAACCATAGGGCCGATTTCACCACCACTACGACCAAGCAATCCAACCGTTTTGGCACCAATATTTTTGCCAGACTCAATGGCCCGCTTGATGTTAAGAGAGTTGCCACTGGTTGAGATGCCGATCAGGATATCACCAGGGTTCGCAAGCGCTTCGACCTGCCTTTTAAAGATTTCGTCGAAACCGTAATCGTTGCCGACGGCAGTCAGAATCGACGTATCGGTTGTCAAGGCAATCGCCGGGAGAGCTTTCCGCTCCAGAAGAAAACGGCCCACCATCTCTGCAGCAAAGTGCTGGGCATCGGCAGCGGAGCCACCGTTACCCATGATCAGAAGTTTACAACCATCCTGCAGTGCATCAATCAACATCCGGGCACAATCGCTGATCGGCTCAGCGAGTTTTTCCCCAACCAGGTTGACAACATCTACATGTGCTTTCAACTGGCGGTTTATTTCGTCAACCATCATGACTTCCTTTCATCCGAATAGGCAACAGCATCCAGCATCAGCCATAATGCCTCTGGAATTTTCTGTAAAGTTTGACTGCCTTGCGATCTATTTTACCCCAAAACCCGGGAATATTTTCAACAACCTGCCTGACGGATCTGTTTTCATAACGACAAATAAAGCGCAAACGGTCTCTCATTGTCAACCCGGCGTCCATGCTCGAGAAATGAAGCCCGGCCAGATCTTTTAACAACCAGCGAACGGGGATGCGGGAACGCACCTGGGTACGATGTAGATCAATAACATGTAATGGTGGATCAGCAGCTACCTTTCCCATTACCAACCAGTTAATAGGCAACAGAAAATGACATATATAGAAATCCCTGTGATTCACTCCATTCCGGTGCATAGCTCGAGCAATTTCTGCAACCTTATTTATGATTGCACGCTTCATTACCGGGGTAGGAGTCGGCAGTTTACTGTCCATAACCAGTTCTTCAAGGCTGGCAGCATTCCCAATCTCTTCCGTAATAATAAATGATTGCAACTTCGCCGGGTTGCTGCCACGGAGACCATAACCGGCAATGGTCATTGTCTGGACACCTATCCTTTCCAGAGCCAGTATTGCCTTGTACTCGTCTTTCGCACTCAATACCGGGACCTTGAAATTCAGCAAGGTACTCAGGATTTCTCGCCAACCAACTCCAGGGTGGATTTTAAGAAAATAGCCCTTCCCTGCGTGCTCAAACCGTAAGGTTTTGCGTCCCTTAAAGTCACGATAGATTTTGCCGTCCATGGCAAGGACCTGTTCAAAAGCTTCTTCCCCGAAAAATTTATCCTGTAGAGCTTGGCATAGAGTCATCAAGACCGCCCCCTCCTGCCAGCAACTGCTTCGATGATATCGACAGCCTTGTCATGGAGCCCTGTGACATCGACACGAGCAGTATACTGAACGCCATTTTCGCCCAGCTTGCGTAAATCTTGGCTGGAGAGTGCTTCCTTAAGAGTCTCGTTCAATGTTTCCTGTTCAAAAGGCGTCGGCACCAGGCACCCAGCCTCTGCATCCCGGACATGAAAAGCATAGCCACAATTTTCCGTCACCAGAACAGGAAGGCCTGCAGCCATCGCTTCGATTAGCACCGTCCCGGTATTTTCGGTCCGTGCCGTGTGAATCAAGAGGTCTGCTGCCAACAAAAATTTCGGTACATCATCTCGACCGCCAAGAAAGTCAACCTGATCGGCAAGACCCATTTTTTTTGAAAAACTGGAAAAAGTGTCAACCTTGCCTCTGCCAATGACGAACATGCGGACCTGGCTGCGTAGACCTTCAGGTAAATTAGCCACTGCGCGGATGGCACGATCCACCCCTTTGGTATCAAATGCCGAACCTACCATCAGCAACATGATATGTTCTTCGCAGAGACCGAGCTCAGCTCTGACCTCAGACCGAATGGCCACGGCATTGGCAGGTCGGAAACGATCCCTTGAAATTCCAGGTGGAAGCAGATGCAACCTTTCTTCAGGTGTACCGTAACAGTCGATGAACTTACGCTGTTCCTGTGGCGATATCGACAGAATCTCAGTTTTTGATTGCGGTGAGAAGATGGCCTTTTCAAAGCCGACATAGGTTTTGTAGCGCCCCATCAACCTAGGAGCTAGAGCTCGTAAACCCTTCATTCTGGCCTGGTAACAGGAATCTGCAGCATAGTAGAGATCGAGCCCTGGCATTCTATTAAATCCAACCACCGCATCGTAGTTCATTCCAGGCAACAGTTTCACGACTGTCTGAGTGTACTTCAAGCAACGCCCATGATTCGAAAGGGCAGAGTGAGGCAGGAGTTGCACGTCCAGGCCTTGCGGTTGATCACCCTGCCAGGCCATGGTTAAAACGCGCACACTATGTCCCCTGTCTATAGCCTTGCTCGCAATCTTTATAAAATCACGCTGCAAGCCACCGAAAGGGAAATATGCATAAAGACAAAAAATAAGATTCATTAATTTGCAATCAGTCCCTGTAACAGATGATCGAGTTGCGCAGTATCTGCAAATTCCAGGTCAACCCCAACCTGATAGCAGGGCACCAGGAATTCAGCCTTAGCAAGCTTTACGGCATCCTTTTCCGTAGTAACCAGGGCATCACATCCTCGACTCACCTGGAACAAACGTTCCAGCGATTCAGTATTATACACTTGATGATCCATAAAAGAGATTTCATCAGACAGGGTAAGGTTTCGAGTCTTCAGTGCAGCAAAAAAAGCATCAGGACGAGCGATCCCGGCAAAGGCAACACACTTTTTACCTGCCAGTTCATCCCAACTGACAACATCTCCGGCAAGGGAGGTAAGGGTTTGTGACATAATATGCCGACTATGTATGGTCGGCTTAGATACCTTTGGGACACTGCTATCACCGGGCTGGACGCGGGTCATAACCAGCAGGTGACAACGCTGTAAAGCCGATTGCGGTTCACGCAGTTGACCGGCAGGGACAATGTGGCCGTTGCCAAAAGTTTTTTGGCTGTCCAGGAGAACGATGTCCAGGTCTCTGTGTACAGCACGATGCTGGAAGCCATCGTCGAGAATGATCAGCCTGGCACCTGCCTTCTCAGCAGCTTTGACCCCAAGTCTTCTGCGCCTCGCAACAAAAACCGGCACTGTGGGATTTCTCCTGGCCAAGAGAAAGGGTTCGTCACCACATTCTGCGGGTGTCATTGCGACCTTACTTCCCTGCGTTACCCTGGCAACTGCAACCGAATAATTTCCGCCATAGCCACGACTGACAATGGCTGACGGTATATTGTGTTGCACCATCCATTTAGCCAGAAAATCTGCCATCGGGGTTTTCCCGGTACCACCAACTGACAGGTTACCAACAGAAATAACCGGCACTGAAGCATGATATGTTTTCTTCAATCCCAGTGAAAATGCGAGCATGCGTAGGCGTACGACCAGCCCGTACAAACAACTAAGGGGCCAAAGCCCCACGAAAACAACCCAGCCCAAAAAATTTTCAGGCCCATTTTTAACAAGTCTCAGGTAAAAATTGCGCATAGTTTAGTGACCATCAATCAGCGATATGTCGGGATAGCACAGCCAACGTTCGTTCCGTAGCCCCCTGATTTTCCTGCAGTAGATATCTGCCGTTGTCACCAATACGTTCAGCTTCGGCTGGATTCTCTAACAGTAATTTCATCTGTCGATGCAAATCTGTGGAATCCTTCACTTGCAGTCCACCGTGAGCAGCACGTAAGAGCCTGGCAATTTCCTTGAAATTCTGCATATAAGGACCAAATAAAACCGGCTTTTTCATCAAAGCTGCTTCCAGTACATTATGGCCGCCGACCGGCACCAGACTGCCACCGACGAAAACCAGATCTGACAGGGCATAAAGCTGCAACATCTCACCAAGTGTATCGACAACCATAACCTCACCAGGTTGAAGAGCCCCACTCATTGTCCCCAGGGTACTACGCAATGTGACAACAACCCCCAATCTGGTGAGTTCTTCACAGACTTGACGACATCTTTCTGGATGTCGTGGGACCAGCACCAGGAAGAGATCGGGACAAGTTTTACGTAGCTTCCGGTAAACATCAACCAGCTGTGTCTCTTCACCATCGTGAGTACTTCCGGCCACCCAGACACAACTGTTTGTCGGTAGCTTGAGGTCACTTTTCAATAATTCAAGATCGGCTGAATCTAACCGCGGAGGCTGCATGTCAAATTTGAGGTTGCCGGTCACTTGAACGCGACCAGAAGCTGCGCCAAGATGACGGATGCGTCTTGAATCCTGTTCCGATTGCATACAAAAATCTGCAATACTATCCAATATCGGCTCGAACAATTTGCCAGCCCGGCGATAACGGGGAAAAGATCGGTCGGAAATTCGACCGTTCACCAGAACCAGTGGAATGTTTTGACATTTAGCCTCAAGCACAAAATTTGGCCAGATCTCAGTTTCAACTAAAATAATGATATTCGGCTGGATGAGATTGAAAGCTCTACGTACAACCCAGCGCAAATCAAATGGAAAAAAAATGTAGTAATCAATTTCAGAAACATCTGCTGCTATTGCCCGCCCAGTTTCTGTAACATTGGACAATATCAGGATCGCGTTGGGGTATCTCTTGCGAAGGGCTTTAAGCAGTGGAATTGCGGCACGGGTTTCACCAACTGAGACCGCATGCACCCAAACGACCTTGCGCCCTTGTAATAGATGGCGAAAATCTTGCACATAAATGCCCAGACGCTCCCGAATACCATGTCTTGCTTTACCGTAGCGCAAACCACGATAGAGATAATAGGGCACCAGAAACAGGGCAGAGATGTAAAGTATCAGTTCATACAGCAGATAAATCATATTGCTTCAAATGCTCTCCGGCAAACCGGGTATTATCGTCCATGGCTCTTTGCACCCGGTCCCGGAAATCTTCTATTGTCTCATTCTTGTCGTAATAAAGTGGTACGCCAAAGCTGCAAACAGCCTTTCCCCACGGGTACGGCAGCAGGAAACGATCCCAGGATTGAAAACGATGACCGTTACTGCAGACAAACGCTATCGGCACAATCGGTCGTCCTGAGATTCTGGCCAACTGCACGACACCTTCTTTAACAACGTGACGAGGTCCTTTGGGGCCATCTGGTGTGAACCCCAGGTTAATTGGCTCTTTAGAGAGCTTGGCCATTTCCCGGAAAGCAGCTTTCCCTCCCCGATTCGAAGAACCACGCACAGCCCCGACACCAAAATATTTCACTACCCTGGCAATCAACTCACCATCTTTTGAGGAACTTATCAGTACTTTGGAAGCGGCTCCAGAATACTGCGGAGGTATCATCAGAAGTTGATCATGCCAGGTTGCAAGAATAGCATAACGTCCTTCAGACCAGATTCTTTTAAGCTCTTGCTCACCGATAGATTCAGGTTTGAGGATGCGATGAATCCAGCCAATGAGCTTAGCGGCCGGCCAGGGCGCTGTACTTAGTAGAATCTTGTCGGCAATAGACGACATCAGGTATCCTTAAACTGCATATCGTACAGCTTGCGATAAAGACCATCTTGAGAGAGGAGATCTTTGTGATTACCTTCTTCAACCACTCGTCCCTGATCCAAAACAAGAATCTTGTCGGCATGCATGATCGTCGACAACCTGTGTGCAATCACCAGCGTCGTACGATTTTCCATCAGGTTTTCCAGAGCTTTCTGGACCATGGCCTCACTTTCCGTATCCAGAGCGCTGGTCGCTTCGTCAAGAATCAGGATAGGGGCATCTTTAAGCAGCGCACGCGCAACACAAAGACGTTGTCGCTGACCTCCCGAGAGACGGACACCCCGGTCACCGATCGACGTATCATAGCCTTGCGGCAGCTTCGTGATAAAATCATCGGCATACGCCTGTCGGGCAGCTGCAATCATGGTCTGCTCATCGGCATCCAGCATGCCATAAAGAATATTTTCACGGACAGATCCATTAAAAAGAAAAGTTTCCTGATCAACAAATGCGAGATTACTCTTCAGACTGTCCATGGAAACATTACGGATATCGTAGCCATCAATTTTAACAGAGCCCTGTTGCGGATCGTAGAAACGGGTGATCAATCCTGCCGCTGTAGATTTTCCACCACCACTTGGGCCGACCAGAGCTATCACTTCACCGGGACTGGCGTGCAGGCTAAAATCACTCAGAACGGGTTCATCACCGTAGCTGAAGGTAACCTTTTCAAAAACAACTTCTCCCCGTGCACGCGGCATTTCAACAGCATCTTGTTTGTCAACAACATCACAAGGTTTATCCAGCAAATCAAAGATCCCTTCAGCGGCTCCAAGAGACTGCTGTATGGTATTACTCACTCTGGTCAATCGTTTGACCGGAGTAAACAACATCATGATGGCGGCAACAACCGAGAAGAGCTGCCCTTGTGTCATATCTCCTGAAAGTACCCGATTGACACCGTACCAGACCACCCCACCACCACCAAGTGCAGCTAGGACTTCAATTGCTGGAGCTGTTAAGGAATTATATTTAATAGCTTTACGCAAAAAGCGGTAATAATCTTTATTCTCGGCTTTAAACTTTCTGGTCTGATTATCTTCATGGCCAAAAGCCTTGATGACTTTAATACCGTCAAAAGACTCTTGTAATGTACCGGTCAGAAAACCGACACTCTTCAGGCTATGTTTGATATTGGTCTTGATCTTTCTGCCAAGAACTGTGGCAGGAATCACGCAGAAGGGCAGCACCAGAAAAGCCACCGAAGCCAGTCGCCAATCTTTATAAAAAGCCAGGAACACCAGGCCAACCAGCATGAAGCTTTCGCGTAAACCATCCACCAGGGCATTAGCGGCAGCTTTTTGCATGACACCGACATCATTGAGGACTTTAGAGGTAAGTCCACCGGATGATTGATTGACATGGAATCCCATTGACAGATGCATGAATTTCTTAAACAAGCCGTTACGAATATCCTGGATAACCAGTTGCCCGGCTGTCTTGATATAATATTCCTGGAAGTAGCGTCCAAACCCCTTGATCACAGCCAGACCCATGATCACCACTGGAACCAGGTAAACCAGGCCATGATTATTGGCAGCAATAATCTTGTCGACCAGTGGTTCAATAAGGTAAATATAAGTAACATCGGCACCGGCAACTACAAATGAAAAGATTATTGATAAAATAATTCGCCACGCATAAGGACGAGAATAACCAAGCAATCTTCTGTAAATCTGTCTATTAATCATTTATATATTCACCTTAGTCAAACTTTTAAGCTCCAACATATCCAGCAACATCTCTGCGACTCTGCCTGAGCAACCCGGTTCACCGAGCTCGCCCTGTACCGTTCGCAAGCCCTCTTTCATGGCCTCAGCATAGCCGATATCATTGAGAACATGCAAAGCTTCATCCGCCAACACCTGAGGTGTCGCCGTCTCCTGAAGGAATTCCGGGACAACTCGCTGATTGACAACGATATTAGGCAAGCCAAAACAATCCACCTGCACCAGACGCTTGCCAATTTCATATGTCAACGGTGACGCCTTATAGAAAATCGCCATCGGTGTTCCCACCAGTGCAATCTGTAGAGTCACGGTGCCTGACACTGTCAATATGGTATCGCAGGTGCCAGCGACAGCATAGATTGTTGCCCTATCGCTTTCAATAACGTCGCTCTCAACAATGCCACTCTCAATAAAAGAGACCGGCAAATCAAAGGGGAATTGTGATTTAATCTCGTCTATTGTCAAGGAGTTGGCAATCGGCACCAGGAAATGAACATCCGGGAATCGATCATGGATGAGTTGTGCCGACTCCGCAAGCGTTTCCAGCATGTAACGCAATTCACTCCGACGGCTGCCAGGAAACAGACCGACAATTTTTTTCGTTGTCGGGATCTCCAGCTTCTGGCGAAGATCAACACCTTGTCCTGCCGTCGCAAATTCATCCAGCAAGGGATGACCAACATATTTAACCAGGATATCCAGACCATTGTAAAGCGAGGGTTCAAAAGGGAAGATTACTGCTAGAGAGTCGACATTCTTGGCAATTTTCTTTACCCTGTCCTTACGCCAGGCCCAAACTTTGGGACTGATATAGTAAAGCACAGGCACCCCGGCCTTTTTCGCCTGATGTGCGAGCCGTAAATTAAAGTCCGGGAAATCGATCAGCACCAGAGCATCCGGTTTTTGACTGCTGGCCAACACTCCTTTAAGTTGTTGAAAGGAGCTCCAGATCACCGGGAAGTGGCCGATCACCTCAACCAGCCCCATAACCGCAAGCTTTTCACTAGGAATCAGAATCTCACAACCGGCCGCAGCCATCTTCCGGCCACCGACACCGAAAAAACTCACCTCAGCAGACAGTGCTTTGACAGCTTTGATCAGGTTGGCACCATGCAGATCACCAGATGACTCTCCGGTCACAATCATGATGCGTTTAGCAGATTTATTCACGCTCCCCCTGATTAGTGGCAGAAACAAACCATTAAGTTTTGTAGCTAATTGTATCGCCAACGGGTGGTCCTACAGAAACAATACAGGCGAGTCAGGCCGTTTGCCCCTCGCCTGAAAATTCTTTTGTCTGACAGAACCTACTGATTACTTGGCAATGCCCCGCTGGCTGTCCTTGATAAAACTGACAAAATGATCCAGCTCAGAAGATGGCTCAATATCATCAGCAATTTTCTGCAGCGCCCCTTCCAAGTTTAAGCCGGAGCGAAAAACCAGACGGTAGGCCTTTTTAATACCACGTATTGTGCCCTCTGAAAACCCGCATCTCTTCAGTCCTATCAGGTTCAGCCCTACCGTTTTTGCACGATCGCCTTGGGCAATTGTATATGGGGGGACATCCTGGTTCACCATGGAGCCACCACTGATCATTGTGTGGCAACCGACTCGACAGAATTGATGAACAGCAACAAGGCCACCCAGAATTGCCGCTGACTCGACTTCGACGTGACCGGCAAGAGTTGCACCGTTTGCCAGAACGGCATGGTCGTGGACGATACAATCATGAGCCACATGCGAGTAGGCCATAAAGAGGTTGTCATTACCAACCGTTGTCAAGCCACCACCTTCAGCGGTGCCCCGATTTAAAGTAGTGAATTCCCGCATCCGGTTACGATCACCAATCTTCAAATAAGTTTTTTGACCGGCATACTTGAGATCCTGTGGATCAGCGCCAATGGAAGAAAACTGAAAGATCCGGTTGTCAGAACCGATCTCGGTCCAGCCCTCAATGACAACATGACTAGCCACCGTAGTCCCTGAACCGATAACAACATGCTCGCCAATCACACTATACGGCCCGACACTGACGTTATCAGCAATTCTGGCACCAGATTGAATAATTGCTGTAGGGTGAATCATAAAAACCCCTTATTGGTCCATGAAAGTTGCTTTCAGTTCAGCCTCAGCAACCAGTTTGCCATCAACCAGGGCTCTGCCCTTGAAACAGTAGATACCTCGCCTCGTTTTAAGCAGTTCCAGTTCCAGTTGCAGAACGTCACCGGGGAGGACAGGCTTGCGAAATTTCGCCTTATCAATGCCGAGGAAATATGTCACCTGGTTTTCGCCAACCTCTTTGGCGAGAAACGCATAGATACCACCGACCTGCGCCATAGACTCCAGAATAAGGACTCCCGGCATGATTGGATGACCTGGAAAGTGTCCCTGAAAGAAGGGCTCGTTAATTGTAACGTTCTTTATGCCGACGATCCGTTTACCATCTTCAAATTCGGTAATTCTGTCCACAAGCAGAAAAGGAAAACGGTGCGGCAGTAGTTTCATAATGTCTAAAGTGTTAAGTATCATAATTAATCCATATCCTTCAACAGCTGGCCCTTCAATTCATCTACTTGTTTTTTAAGCTGTTTCAACTCTCGTCGCATCTCCGGCAAGTGCGGAATCGTCATGGTTGCCTTAAGCCACTCACGGTGTGGCATGGACGGAGCACCAGCGAGCGTCTGGTTGCCGTCTGTATTATTGGCAATCCCTCCCCGACCAGCTAAAGTAACATTGTCACCAACCTTGATATGCCCGGCTACAGCGGATTGGCCACCGAAGGTACAATGTTTGCCGATAACAGTACTTCCGGCGATGCCGGCCTGGGAGACTAAGAGAGTGTCCTCACCAACCTGCACATTGTGTGCAACCTGAACAAGGTTATCGATCTTGGTCCCACGGGCAATCCTGGTCACCCCCAGAGTACCGCGATCAATGCAACTACAGGCACCAATCTCAACATCATCCTCGATGACAACATGACCGGCCTGGGGAATTTTGTAATAGCTCTGGCCATCCGGGGCAAAACCATAGCCATCAGCACCGATAACGGCTCCGGGCTGAATTATCACTCGGTTGCCAATCACAGTTTTCTCACGAACGCTGACGTTTGCATATATTAAACAGTCATCACCAATAACAACGTCAGCACTTACGACAACATTGGGGTGTAGATGGGTACCCTTACCAATAACCGCACCGGCACCAACAACACAACCTGGTTCAATTGTAATATTTTTACCGACACTGGCATCAGGGTGAACATGGGCTCCCGGTAGAATCCCCTGCCCAATAAATGGCGACACCTCAAAAAAAGTCAGAATTTTAGCAAAGGCCAGATAAGGGTTCTCAACCAGCAGCAGAGGAGTAGACACACTCCCTTCCAGATCCGGATGGACGATGATAGCTGCGGCCTGACAATCAGCTAACTTGCCATGATATTTGGGGTTTGCCAGGAAAGAAATCTGATCGGGCCCAGCGATATCGAGGGGAGCAACCCCGGAGACAACAGTAGAGGGGTCGCCTGAGACGTACCCCCCTACCAGAACTGCTAAAACAGCCAGGGAGGTTTTTTCCCTGTTATCAGCATGCATGACAATTATTTGCCCCCGCTATCAAAGGCTTATTTACTCTGTGTATCAAAGGCCTTTATAACCTCATCGGTGATATCCATACTCTCATCTGCGTAGACAAGTGAACTTTCCGTTTTTTCAAGGACAATTGAATAACCTTCGCTCTTGCCAACTTCCTTAACAATCTTGAGAATCTTCTCAAGAATTTTACGGGTGAGATCCGCGTCCGTCTGTTGCAGGGTCTCCTGAATATCCTTGGTAAAACGCTGGTAATCCTTAACCTTCTGCTGGTAATTGCGCTCCTTGGCGTTGCGGGCCTCTTCTGAGAGCAGCATCGCCTGCTTTTCCAGATCCTCTTTGAGCTTTTTCAGCTCCTCCTGACGTTGCTGAACTTCAACATCATAACCCTGAACCTTGGCTTTGATCTTTTCCTTGGCTGCCTTGCCGGCAGAAGAGAGATTCAATGCCTTCTGCAAATCGACATAACCTATCTTCTGGTCCTGTGCCATAACGGGTGAAGCGACCAGGACTGGTGAAACGATCAAGCCAAAACAAACCAACATTAAAACGACAAACTGCTTCATGTATAATCTCCTTAAAATGTACTTATTATACTTCTTGCTTAAAAGAAACGACCTATCATGAAATCAAACTTGGAGTCATTCTCATAATCTCTGGCATCAAGATTCCACCCATATTCGAAACGCATCGGACCCAAAGGACTCATCCAGCGAATACCGAGACCAGAGCTGTAACGCCACGAGGCAAAAGCGGTATCATCTTCCCCCCAAGCATCGTCACTACTCCATGCATTACCAACATCAAAGAATGTCACACCTTTAATGCCGAGGGACTCATACAGGGGGAAAATATATTCGAAATTAAAGTACGCCTCTGTTTCACCACCAATAAAGTCGCCAAATTTATCACGTGGGCCAACTTCTCGGGCTTCAAAACCACGTATGGAATATATACCGCCGATGAAGAACTTTTTATCAATTGGTACCTCATCATTGTTCAACGAATGGACATAACCAACCTGAGCATGAGCAGCGAACACCGTTCCCCATATCCAGGGCCAAAATTGACGGGCATCAAGGATATATTTACTATATTTTTCTGACCCACCAAGACCTGCAAGCTCCCATGACACATTCATATCCGTTCCAGAGGATGGATCCAGACGATTATTCGTTGTATTATACGTATATGTCGTGGTTACGGAACTAGAGGTTGATGTACCCTCTTGATCTTTTATGGAATCGGAAGCGTAAAAACCGACATCATAGATATCCTTAAACTCTAAACGGTAAGTTGCCAGAACTCTTGAATATTCACCTATGGGATGACCTGCCTTAAGTGCAGCACCTCTGGAATCACGACTGAAATCCGACCAATCACGCTCTGTTTGATAGACTTCAGCACCCAATGTCCAGCGAGTGTCGAGGAAATAGGGGTCTGTAAGACCAAGTTGATAGGTCGTCGAGGTACCACCTAAGGAGGCAGCAAGATTCAGCCTCAAACCTCTGCCAAGGAAATTTTCCTGTGTCACAGAACCCTGGAAGACAACTCCATCAACAGAAGAATAGCCAGCACCAACACTGAATGTGCCGGTGGAACGTTCCGCGACGTTGACATCAACATTCATATGGCTATCATCAGAACCGGCACTGGTACTAACATCCACAGCTTCAAAAAAGCCCAGGTTATTAATCCGCGCCTTACTCCTTTTCAGGCTGGTCGCACTGAAGAGATCGCCTTCTACCAGTCTCATCTCACGACGAATGACCTTATCACGGGTCTTGGTATTGCCGGTAATATTGATTCTCTCCACTGACACCTGAGGACCCTGTTCTACATCAAATATCAGGTCAATCGTGTGTGTCTCATCATCAGCACGGGTCAATGGAGAAACGTTGGCGTAAGCATAACCTTGATCGGCATAGACATCAGTTATAGTACCGACACCATTACGTAACTTTATGCGGGAGAAGACATCACCAGGGGCAAGATCCACCATGGCAAGGATCTCTTCCTTCCCATAGAGAAGATCGCCTTGAGCATCCATATTTTTGATCCTGTACTGAGGGCCTTCATCTATTTTGATCAACAGGAGCATATACTTGTCATTATCAACCAGGGCGATGACCGGTTCTCGCACCTTTACTCGCACATAACCCACATTGAAGTAGAGGTCAGAGATTCTCTCAAGGTCCTGGTTCAGCAGTATCTCATTATAATTGCCGCGACCGGTTATCCAGGAGAACATCCACTTTTCCTGGGTATCCATGGCCTTAAGCAGATCACTATCGTCGAAAACCGTGTTGCCATCGAAGCGGATAGACTTGATGCGAACAATATCACCCTCTTTGATACGGAAAGTCACCAGCGTTTCGTTGTCATCGTTAACATGGCTATCTGCAGTAATCGCTGCGGCATAATAACCTTCCTTGATATATTCAGCCTTGATTCTGTCAATGCTTTTGGTAACTTCGAAAGGATCATAAATATCAGGGATACGGATTGTGACGACTTCCCGTAACGTCTCCGTTTTAAGTTCCTCATTGCCTTCAAAACGGATATTACGAACCAACGGGCGCTCCTTTACCTTGAACGTCAAAACCGTTGCATCAGATCCCCCCGATATTTCCGTGGCGATATCAGAGAAACGCTCCATCCTATAAACATCCGCCATGGCGGCATCAATCTCAGCCGGGGTCACAGTCTGTCCTGGCTTGATAGAAATGGCGTTGAGTATATCAATCGACTGCACGCGCTTATTGCCCTCAACTGCAATGTCGACTAGAAAAAAGCTCTGTGCAGCCCAAATGGGGAAAGCCAGAAACAAAAAAATCAGCAGTAAAAAAGACTTTTTTAACATTCAGCACCACTCCAAAGTTATGTTGACAGCAAAAACTTCGCTATTATAAAAGATCATTAGCTACAGGTAAACCATAAATACAGAAGTTTATCTGACTATCAGGCTTATAAACTGATTACACTATCCTTGCAAGCATTTTAACTCTGCAGATGGCCATCCGTCATGTGGACAATTCTATCCATACGAGTAGCAACTTTTTCACTGTGCGTCACGACAACGATTGTCAAGTTTCGTTCGGCGTGCAAACGATCGAGCAGGGCTAGGATTTCGTCGGAGATGCCACTGTCGAGGTTGCCGGTCGGTTCATCCGCCAAAAGCAGCTTTGGTGACATAACCAGTGAACGGGCCATAGCGACACGCTGCTGCTCGCCACCGGAAAGCTGACCAGGCTTATGATCAAGGCGGTGGTCAAGACCAACTGCTGTGAGAATTTCTTCAGCCATCATCTCTGCTTCTCTCTTCGACGAGCGACTAATCAGAGCCGGCATCATGACATTTTCCAGTGCGGTAAATTCTGGAAGGAGCTGATGAAACTGGAAGACAAAGCCGATCGAGCGGTTGCGAAAAGCATCCAACTCCTGTGCTGAATATAGGAAAATATCCTTCTCGGCAAAGAACACAGAGCCACTGGAAGGCCGGTCAAGGCCACCGAGCAGATGCATCAAGGTTGTCTTGCCGGCACCAGAGGCCCCCACGACAGCGATACGTTCACCAGCGCTAATATCAAGGTTGAGATCCTTAAGGACCTCAACTCTGCCGCGATCAGTGTTAAAGTTCTTTGACAAAGCACGAACTGCAATCATGATTTTTCTTCTGCCTATTCGTAACGTAGGGCTTCAGCAGGGTCCATCTTTGCTGCGCGCCATGCCGGATAAATCGTCGCCAACAGAGTGATGGACATGGCAACTACAACCACAACTACTACATCACTCGAATTGACCACTGATGGGAAATGGTCCATACCATAGACACCCTGATCGAAAATCGTGACATTGAGAAATTTTTCCAGCCACTTGATAAGCGAATCAGCATTCTTTGCCAGCAGCAAACCGAGCCCTGTACCCAACAGCGTGCCAAGAGTCCCGATAATTAGCCCTTCGAAGACGAAAATTTGCATTATACTGCGCGAGGTCGCACCCATAGAACGCAGGATAGCAATATCGCGATGTTTCTCCATGACAACCATGATAAGCGTCGTGGCGATGTTAAAGGCTGCAACCAGAACAATGATTCCCAGGACAATAAAGAGGCCAAGCTTTTCTAACTTAAGAGCTGACAAAAACGACCCGAACATATCCTCCCACGAACGAATACTGTAGGGAAAAGGATATTCCTGGCGCAAACTCGCGGCAACAGGTGCTGCCTGGTCAAAACCGTCAACCTCAACTTCAACCCCGCTAACACCATCACCCAGGTCAAAAAACTTTTGAGCCTGATCGAGGTCTATATAGGCAAAGTAAGAGTCAATAAAACCGCCACGATGCTCAAAAATACCAACGATCTTGAAAGGTTTCATCTTCGGAATCATTCCAAAGGGAGTGATAGTAAACATCGGCGGGATGACATTGATCGATTCACCGACGGCAACACCCAAGGTTGTAGCGGTATCCAGGCCAATCAGTATCCCGGGGAAAGTCGCTTCCTGGTTATACAAAAGGTCTTTAACGTCTGCGCCATCCTCGGTCAGAAAACTCTGGCGAAAAACCTTATTCTGACGCACGATGCCCTTCACGTTGACCGCAGCAACACTACGCCGCGAGAGGAGCATCGCTTCCTTATTGATGAATGGTGTGGCACTGAGTACGTGGGGGGACACCGCCATGGCCTTGGCAACAACCGCATCCTGACCAGTCAGGTTTTCACCATATTTCTGCACCATAACGTGAGGGATATTGCCGAGGATCTGCTGTCTGACACCATCATGGAAACCGGTCATAACGGCCATGACAACAATTAATGCTGCAACCCCCAGAGTGATTCCCGAAATGGAGATGAACGAAATCACCGAGATGAACGTCTGTTTGCGCTTGGCACGAAGGTAGCGCAGACTGACAAAGAGTTCGTAGTTCATAGAATCCGGGACGCGGGACGCGGGACGCGGGACGCGACAAAATCAAAAAAAAGTGTACATATAGGCAACGTCGTAACCAAAATATTAGATCTCCACACTGCGGGGGTCTCACACCCCCTCCTGTTTCTGGTTTTTTACTCGTCCCGCGTCCTACGTCCCACGTCCATTTGCCTTTCAGGGCGCATCTGCGGAAAAAGAATAACGTCACGAATCGACTGGGAGTTGGTCAAAAGCATAACCAACCGGTCGATGCCGATACCCTCGCCTGCGGTTGGCGGCAGGCCATATTCCAGGGCCCGAATGTAGTCTTCATCCATGGCATGGGCTTCCTCATCGCCAGCTTCCTTTTCCAGTAACTGTTTGGCGAAACGTTCGCGCTGATCATCCGGGTCGTTTAACTCGGAAAAAGCATTCGCCAACTCACGACCAACAACAAACAGCTCAAAGCGATCGACCACATCCGGATTTTGATCGTTCTTACGCGACAGGGGAGAAACTTCCGTCGGGTATTGGGTAATAAACGTCGGCTGCCAGAGTTCCGTCTCTGCCACCGCATCGAAAACTTCCATCAGCGCTTTGCCGTAACCGGTCCCCTTATCGAGTCCCAGGCCAAGCTTATCGGCATATGCCAGCAGCTTATCAGGAGCGTCTATATCAGCTTCGCTGATATCACCATATTTAAGAACTGCTTCACGCACCGTCAAACGCTGCCAGGGTCGGCTCAGATCAACATCGCGTTCGCCATACTTGAATTGCAGGCTGCCGACAACCTGCTCTGCCAGATGACAAATCAGCTCCTCGGTAAGATCCATCAGGTCTTCGTAAGTTGCATATGCCTGATAGAACTCCATCATGGTAAATTCAGGATTGTGCTGAATGGATATTCCTTCGTTTCTAAAATTTCGGTTAATCTCGAAGACTCGCTCAAAACCACCAACGACAAGGCGTTTTAAATAAAGCTCCGGAGCGATCCGCAGGAAAAGATCCATCTTCAGGGTATTGTGATGAGTGGTAAACGGCTTAGCGGTTGCTCCACCGGCGATCGGCTGCATCATCGGCGTTTCAACTTCAAGATAATCGCGTGCCACCATGTAATCACGAATCAGCGAGACGATCCGGCTGCGCTTGCGGAAAACGTCACGAACGTCCTGGTTGACGATCAGATCAAGATATCGCTGGCGATAGCGGGTTTCCACATCGGTTAAACCGTGCCATTTTTCCGGCAGTGGCTGGAGTGATTTGGTCAGAAGCTGAATCGACTCGGCACGCAGGGAAAGCTCATCTGTTTTCGTCCGAAACGGACGACCAGTAACGCCAACAATGTCACCGAGATCAAATTTACGAAACAACTCGAAACTCTCTTCACCCACCATATTTTTACCAACATAGATCTGCAGGCGGCCGGTTCGATCCTGAACCTGTATAAATGCAGCCTTACCGAAATCACGTTTCGCCATGATACGACCAGCAACATGGTAGACCTTCTCAAGCGACTGCAAAGTTTCTTTATCGTGGTCAGCATGAGCAAGGAGAACATCCTTACCCGTAGCATCGGTGGAAAAACCATTGGCAAACGGGTTCTGCCCCTGCTCTCGGAGGTCATTGAGCTTGATGCGACGTTGATCAACAATTTCATTGTGACTTTCTGCGGACATAAGCTTGTTCCTTCAAATAGTAAAGCTGTAAGCTGAATAGTTAATTTCCTTACAGCTTATAGCTGGTCTATTGCATCAAATACGCTTCTATAAAGCCGTCCAGATCACCATCAAGAACAGCATCGGCATTGCCAACTTCATAGTTGGTGCGATGGTCCTTGACCATACGGTAGGGATGCAGAACGTAAGAACGGATCTGGCTTCCCCAGCCGATCTCCTTCTTTTCACCACCCAGAGCTTCGGCTTCACTCTCCTTCTTCCCCAGTTCCAGTTCATAGAGCCGGGCCTTGAGTTGCTTCATGGCTGTAGAACGATTCTTATGCTGAGATCGCTGACTCTGGCAGCTGACAACAATACCGGTTGGCAGATGCGTTATTCTGATGGCCGAATCAGTTTTGTTAACATGCTGCCCACCGGCACCACTGGCACGATAGGTATCAACTTTCAGATCTTTATCGAGGATTTCAATATCAACATCATCGGCAAGTTCTGGGAAAACAAAAACCGAGCAGAAGGACGTGTGGCGACGGGCGTTGGAATCAAAGGGTGAGATACGCACCAACCGATGGATACCCTTTTCGGCCTTCAGATAACCATAGGCATAGGCACCAGCCACAGTAAAGGTCACCCCCTTGGTGCCAGCCTCATCCCCAGGATGGTATTCGGTAATTTCAGCCTTAAGCCCTTTACGTTCACACCAGCGTAAGTACATACGTAAAAGAATTTCTGCCCAATCCTGGGCCTCTGTTCCACCAGCACCGGCATTGATACTGACGATAGCATTATTGGCATCATGTTCGCCTGAAAGCATACGGGCAAATTCCATCTGCCCGAGCCTCTTTTCCAAGCTAGGCAACATACCACGTATTTCCGCCAGCGTCTCCTCGTCCTCACTCTCCTCACCTAGTTCGATAAGAACCTGAACATCTTCCAGGTCACGATCAACCGACTCCCAGTCTGTAACCAGATTCTGCAGGAGGGTTCTTTCTTTCAGAACCTCCTGGGCCTGCTCATTGTCATTCCAGAATTCAGGCTTGGCAACCTCTGCTTCCAGTTCTGCAACCCGTTCACGCTTGCTATCAATGTCAAAGATACCTCCTCAGCTCAGAGAGCTTTTCCTGGAGGCTTTTCTGCAACTCAATTTCTTCACGAAACATTACAAACTCCTAAAGTCGACAATCGAACTGTGGATTATAACCGCAGACGATAAACGGAACAAGGAAACTTCATTAATTCAGTAATTTTTCTAAGAATGATCACAAAAAACGCCGTCGCGTTTGCAGCAACCAGATCAGGCTAATGATAAGGAAGGCTCCAGGGATCAGGTCGCCCATGTGGAAATAAAGCCCTGGCCGAGCACCCAGCCCGACCTCACTTGCAAGGAATGCTGTGTCGAAAAGACTGGTTTGCTCAACAATCCGTCCAGACGGTGCGATAAAAGCGGAGACCCCGGTATTGGCTGCGCGTGCCAGCCAGACACGGTTTTCAATCGCACGGAAACGTGACATCGCCAGGTGTTGCCATGGGGCTGATGACCTACCGAACCAGGCGTCGTTAGTGATGTTGACCAGAAGGGCGCTGCCCTGACGTACATATTCGCGAGCCAGGCCGGGGAAAATCACCTCGTAGCAGACCAGAACTCCCAGTTGATACCCCTGGATCGGCAGGGGGTTAATCTCTCCGGGAGAATAGTCACCGATACCGGCAACCAGTTTATTGACAAAGGGGAGATATTCACCAAGTGGCACATATTCTCCAAAAGGAACAAGATGAACTTTGTCGCTGCGACCTAGCACTTGCGCTGTCGGTGACAGGAGAAACGCACTGTTCAGATAACGCAATATCCCGGTATCTTTGTTCACCCCAGCGTCTTCATGTATTCCGGCACCTCGGTGATATGCCGGACTACCGAACAGTAGCGAGGCTCCCGTTTCCAGGGGCAACTCTGAAACCGATCCAGACAACTGACCACCGTCCTGAAAATAAAACGGCATGGCTGCCTCAGGCCAGATGATCAGATCACTCGCTCCGGCTTGATTGGCCAGCAGAGAAAGGTCACGATAAGTTTTTACCGTACTCAACTGACTATCAGGGTGCCATTTGAGCTCTTGTGGGATATTCCCTTGGATAACCGCTACCTGCAACGACTCTGGACGAGTGTCTAAATCTTGCTGTAAACACCATTGTCCATATCCGTAATTGCACAACAGTAAAACAACCGTGGCAACTAAAGCTTTGACAGGGACATGTTGCGGGGGTTTGTGCCGTAAAGCCAGAATACTTTCGCCCAGGACGGCATTACACAAAATCAGAAGATAACTCAAGCCGTAAACACCGAAAAGATCAGCTGACTGGATCATTGCCAGCCAGGCTTGTTGGGAGTAGCCGAGTGTTGCCCAGGGAAAACCTGTCAACAGAAATTCACGCATGAACTCCAGAGCAACCCAGAAAACCGGGAAGGTTAATGCATAGGAATAGTTCCTGAATTCCTTAAGACGGCAGGCAGCCCAGGTCGCGGCCCCCCAGAACAGGGCCAGATAGCCAACAAGCAGCAAATAGATCAGGAAAGAGACGGCCAAAGGCAGATGACCATAGGTGATCATGACAATATTTAGCCAGTACAAAGTTACGGCAAAGAAAACCATTCCGGCAACAAAACCGCTCTTGAATGGTCGGCTCTGCATCACCAGAACCAGCGGTATGAGACCGAACCATGCGAGTATGGTGTAATCCGGGAGAGGGAAAGCGCAGGCCAGCAGAAGGCCGGACAAGGCGCTGGCACAGGTCACTTTATCTGGGAGGAAACGGCGCATGTCAGGGTAGTTCTTCTACATCACGACAGACGCGAACCTTGCCGATCTTGCGTTCGTCTGATTCTTCAACCACCAGCACCAGACCGTTGTCGGTGATTTTTTCACCTACTTGAGGAACATTGCCCAACAAATAGAAAAGATACCCACCGACCGTATCAAACTTCTTCTGCGGAATCTCAATATCGTAATACTCTTCCAGTGCCTCAACATTGGCTCTGGCGTCCACCAGAAGGGTGCCATCCTTCTGCGGTTGCACCCAAGGAACTTCCAGATCATATTCGTCCTGAATATCACCAACTATCTCTTCGAGCAGATCCTCAATTGTAATCAGACCGGAGGTGCCACCGTACTCATCAACAACAATCGCCATATGCACCCGTCGGGTGCGAAAATCCACCAATAGATCTTCAATACGTTTGGTCTCGGGGATAAAATAGGCTGTACGCATTACCTCGGTGAGCGCTAGAGTTTCATCGCTTGCCCCCCAGTTGCGCAACAAGTCTTTCGCATAGACAAGGCCGACAATCTGATCCATCGAACTTTCAAAAATTGGCACACGTGAATGTCCGGAACGGATTATCAGTTCTAAGAAATTACTGAGGGTCGAGTCAGAAGGACAGCAGACCATATCAGTACGCGGCACCATGACCTCACGTACAATTGTGTCACCGAAATCGAAGATTGACTGCAACATATCGCCTTCGGATTCGTTGAGGATGCCTTCCTCTTCTGAACTATTGATCGCGTCCTGCAGTTCTTTTTCCGTCAAGGCCCGTGATCTGCCCCTTATAACTTGGCTCAGTGCCGACAACCATGAACTGCTATGGGGCTTTTTACTGTCTTCCACCAGAATCGACTCCCTTTCTCTCATTCAGTCAGAAATTCCTCACGAATCAGCGAGAACACTTCCTGTTCCCTGGCCTCCATACGTTCCGTATCGGCTTTCGTACCGCGTTCGTGATCGTAGCCAAGCAGATGGAGAGCACCATGCAGAAGCAGAAAATACAGCTCCCCCTCAAACGAGGTCTGTGCTTCACAGGCATCGCGCGCTGCCATCTCGGCGGAAATAACTACGTCGCCAAGCAGATCAGGCTGTACGCCACTGCCCTCACCTTCCTGCATGGCAAATGAGATGACATTGGTCGGGCGATCTTTGCCGAGGTAATCGCGATTAATTTCCTGAATCATGGCATCGTCAACGATCAGGATCGACAGTTGACCGTCAGGACATGCCGAGACGCTTAAGATCCTCTGTGCTACCCTTCTTAATGGGATTTTCCTGATCTTCTGCTTGCTCTGACGATTTTCTATTGCGATCTTCATCTATACTCCTGGGGCCCTTTTCAGTAGCTCGCTCCTTGCTGACCGGCTCTGGATAATCAACCCGGTAGTGGAAAATACCACCCAGCACCATATTGAAACTCTTGGCGACATTATGAATATCTTTGAGGGTCAGTTCACATTCATCGAGCTGTCCATCGATAAAGATATTGTTGATGATTTTCTGCACCATCCCCTGGATGCGGGCCGGAGTAGGATCGGTCAAGGTCCTGCTGGCAGCTTCAACAGCATCAGCCAGCAGGATCAGAGCTGCTTCGCGTGTCTGCGGCTTGGGTCCGGGATAGCGATAGTCCCGCTCATCGATCTGCTCCACCCCAGGATCGGCCTTACTTTTCGCCCGATCATAGAAGAACTTCATCAAGCCGGTACCGTGATGCTGACGAATAATATCTATGAGCGTCTGGCCAAGTCTGTGCTCACGAGCCATTTCAGTGCCGTCTTTAACATGTGCCATAAGTACCAGAGCACTCATTGAAGGAGCCAACTTGTCGTGCCGGTTCTCCTGCCCGCCTATATTTTCAATAAAATAAAGTGGTTTTTTGATTTTACCAATATCGTGGTAATAAGCTGCCACCCTCACCATAAGTGGATTAACACCGATATTCTCCGCTGCAGCTTCGGCCAGATTACCAACAATGATTGAGTGGTGATAAGTCCCTGGGGCCTGCACCATCAGGTCGCGCAGTAAAGGGTTGTTCATGTTGGCAAGCTCAAGTAATTTGATGTTGGTCGTATAACGGAAAAGTGATTCCACCAGAGGAACGATCCCGGTCACGACAACAGCTGCCACCAGGCCTCCGGCAAAACCAAAACCCAATTTGTAGAGCAACTGCAGGTCAAAGAGCCTGCTGGTCATGAGATGAAGTGCAAAGATCAATAAAAAGTTGAACATGCCGAGCCGCAGGCCGGCACGGAAAAGAGAAGAACGCTCGGTAACGTGACGCACCCAATGTGCCCCTGAAAGGCTGGTCAAAAAAGCAAAGACCATAATGGCAAAACTGTTGCCGAAAAGAGTACCGGTTACAATGGCCGAAAGAATGGCAAAGATCAGAGAGATCTCTGAATTAAGAACAATACGCACCAGCAAAGTACCGACAGCAAAGGGGAAAATATAATAATATGCATTCTGATCAACATAAGGGAACGCACTCCCCAAGGCCGCTGAGATAAAAATGGAGATTTTCAGGATCAGAATATGGATCACAAAGATTGTCGCCAGGAACACCAGATCGCGGTTTTCAGGACGGTATTTGCGGATGTTATGTCGCGCAAAAGTGTGGGCGGAATAGACAAGCAGGAAACAGATGAGCAGCATTCCCATGGCATTGCGCCACAATGAGACAATGTTACCATCGTCGCGCATGGCTCCAAGCCGTTTAATCTGGTCCAGTGTAATGCGACCACCCTCACGGACAATCATCTCCCCTTTCTTAACCTGAACGAGGATTGGCTTGACATCCTCTCTGGCCGCCTGTCGACGTGCTTCAGTTTCGTTCTGATTAAATGAGATGTTCGGCCGCAACAATGGCACAATCAACTCTCGCAAAGCTTTTTTCTGATTATTTGGGAGTTCGGTGTCAACGATAGCTTTTTTCAGTGAATCCTGAAGCTGACCCAGCCCGATAATTTTCTCACGATCGCTATCGACAATTTCCGTCTGGGTAATGAGACTACGAAAAATCACGCCCTTGGGACGATCTGCCTCGAACAGCTTTAGATTACCAGCGACCTTCTGCCGATAGAGTTGCTTCATGATCATCGAGACTTGCACCTTGATGCCATCATTGTCCGCAAGTTCTTTTAATGCAGTAAAACCTTTACTCTTTGTTTTAATACCGAAGCTTGATTCCAGCTCGGCGATCTGCTGTTCATCTGTCACCTCAAGATCTTGACCGACTCGCAACGACGCAAGGATCTGTTCCACCTGATCTGAAATCATCGATCCGATCGCCGGATCATAGTCATAGAGGTTGGCAACAGCTTTTTCAGCATCGTTTCGCTTCTGTTCTGACAAATCATCGTCTGGGATCAGCAGATCGCGTGGTGCCTTGATATCACGTGGGGCAATATCTCCAGGAGCAAACTTGTCTGGTGTCAAAACCCCTTTGGGCACAATGATAATCGTCAGTAACACCACGAGAATAATCAACAACAAAGACAGGTGAAAGCCATTATCACTACTGCCACGCGACTCTTTTTGTGCCAGACGAGACAGTGGTTTGTGGGGTAAACCGGGTTCAGATTTATGTCCATTTTTAGGCATTAACAGATCCTGCTGGTTTGTGGGAATCATATGCCCTGACAATGGCCTGGACAATCGGGTGTCTGACCACATCCATATCAGTAAAACTGATAAATTTAACACCGTCAACATGACTCAGTATATCCATCACCTGCACCAACCCTGAAATACGAGCACTGGGTAGATCAATCTGGGTGACATCTCCAGTAATCACGGCACGACTGCCAAAACCAAGCCGCGTCAGGAACATCTTCATCTGTTCGGCGGTGGTATTCTGGGCCTCATCTAGAATCACAAAAGCATCATTGAGCGTTCTGCCGCGCATGAACGCCAAGGGTGCCACTTCAATAATCCCCTGATCAATCAGTGCCTGGCCACGATCAAAACCCATCAGATCAAACAGAGCGTCATAAAGTGGACGCAGATATGGATTGACCTTTTCGGTAATATCTCCTGGCAAAAAACCAAGTTTTTCCCCTGCCTCCACCGCCGGACGTACCAGAACAATCCGGCTGATCTCTTTCTTTTTCAACCTGGCCACTGCCATCGCCATGGCCAGGTACGTCTTGCCGGTCCCCGCCGGACCTATGCCGAAGACAACATCATTGCCGCGCATGGCATCAAGATATGCTTTCTGAGCAAGTGATTTTGGGGAGATTGCTTTATTCCGTGACGAGATAGCCACAGTATCCAGGAAAATATCAGCAAGTTTTGCCGAAGCATCCATACGCAAGATACGCTCGGCATACTCGATATCAGGTGAGCGAAGAGAGAAACCCTTGGCCAGCAAGCTACAGAGTTCCTCCAGCAAACGTGTCGTAAAAACCAGCGCCTCGCCAGAGCCCTCCAGCAGGGCAGTGGTCCCTTTGGAACTGGTACGCACCCCGGTGAGGCGTTCGATCTGTCGTAGATGCCGGTTCTGCTGTCCGAACAGGGCATGTGCCAGTTTGGCATCCGTCGGCTCAAAGCTTTGCCGCAGAAAATTATCGCCCGAAGGCAAATGATCGTTCAATTGTAAGTGATCTTTCAAAAAGTGAACCTTCATGTTGTTATGCTGAAGTCTTTTAAAATACCACCTTGGGTTATGCAAATCAATTACATCTAATTTTCATTGAACTTTACCAGATTCACCGGCCCGATATAAATGCTGATTACCGCCCCCTAGCTTTCGAGTTGAAAGCATCTCATTGTCGCACAATTTGCCAGCAGTGTCATAGTAACCACCTCTCTTAGGACATCAAATATTCCGGCAATACAGCTCCCTAACACTTGTTATATTACTGAGGCTATGATAGTCTTTCCTATATATAACCATATTGCTCGTATTTGGTTCTGTAAAACTTAGCAACCACACCCTTTCTCAACGGGAAACTCGATGAAAATACAACTTGAAACTTTAACAGAGTCACGTCTGAAACAAACCAAATGGGCTTATACCACCAGGCGAATAAAACCACAAAAGCTACAACTCCTAACGGGCAGTATCTGCCCGGAAGCTGGCGATCTGCTCCTGGCCAGGGTGGATGAACTTGGACAACACAAGAAGCTGGAACTGGTCAGCAGTCGCCGCGCGACTCTCTTTGAAGGCGATGAAATTGTGGTTGTCTATGGTAATCGCTACGCCCCGGATCAGTTTGAAGGCATAGTCCCTGACCATCTGGGAGCCTGCCGTCTGGTTGCGGCCGGCGGTGTTGCGGCCCGTTTGCTGAACCGCCACGACAAAGTTAAAACAGCAACCCGTATCACCCCTTTGGGCCTGCTTGCCGACCAGAATGGACAGCGTATTAATTTAAGTAGTGCACGACTACCCAAAGCTGAGCAAATTGACCCGAGCCCTCTGGTGCTGGTTGTCGCCGGGACTTCAATGAACTCAGGCAAAACCACCGCCTGTGCCAGCCTGGTTAAAGGTTTTGTCCGACAGGAAATCAAAGTTGCTGCGGCCAAGGTTACCGGCACCGGTGCCGGGGCTGACTATCGTGCTCTAGTTGATGCAGGAGCCAACCCGGTTTTTGATTTTATTGATGCAGGCTACGTCTCAACTTATCGGGTTGAGCGCAATGTGCTGCATGATATTATCATGACTCTCGGTTCACAGATGGCCGCAACCAAACCAGAGATTATTGTTGTAGAAGTTGCTGACGGCCTGCTGCAACGAGAAACCTCACGGCTTTTTACCATGCCACTATTCACAAATTGGGCCGATGGAGTAATTTTTGCGGCAAACGACGCTCTTGGTGCCCAGGCTGGAGTCGCCTGGCTAACAGCAAGACAATTGCCGGTTTTTGCCATTACGGGAGTATTGACTTCATCGCCACTCGCACAACGTGAAGCTGAAGACATCTGTGGCCTACCAGTTTACCATACAGCAGCCCTGGCTCGTCCCAGCGTGTCCAGCTACATTCATAGCTGCCTGCAGTTCAGGCGTCAAAGACAGTTATCAGTCGTCAACAAGTGACAGTAAATGAAACAACTACCGCCTATTCTTTCAGCTTCCAGACGCAAACTGTTCACACGTTTGATCGCTAACGGCGCTCTGCAGGCAGCGACCATTATCGGCTCAATGCTTCTGGTCAGGCACGCCTTCAACATCTTGCTCAATGCTGAGTTTGACGACCCTGAAGTTCATATGTTTGACAACTCGCAAGTATGGGAGGTTGTTCTGTTTGCCTTAGGTCTTATGGGCTGTACCGGCCTGGCGGCCTGGTTACGATTTACTGAAAAGGTAGATGCTGAACGACTCGGACAGGAATATATTCATCAGGTACGCGTAACGGTTTTCGACCGCATGAACAGCTTTGCACCGCGCGCACTCAACAACCGCAGCACCGGTACATCAATGCTGCGCTTTGTCAGCGATCTCTCATCAATTCGCCGTTGGGTAAGCTTAGGCCTGGCACGTATCGTTGTCTCGATGATAGTCAGCATAATTTCTTTAAGTATGCTTGCTTACCTCGACATCTACCTGGCTCTCTGCGCTGTCTCCATCCTTTCTCTCGGCCTGGCCTGGAACTTCAGAATGGGGCCACACATGCACAGGGTAATTACCGAGGCACGTCGCCGCCGAGGCTACCTGGCCGGCAATATTAATGAAAAGATCCGTTCATATGTAGTCATCCAGGCCTTCAATCAACGCCACCGTGAACGCCGCCATTTCAAAAAACAAAGTCAACGGCTGAGTAAAGCCATGATTGATCGCGCCAGTGCTTCAGCAGGGATGCGACTGGTCAATGAAGGTGCCACAGCATTATCAATGGCAGCCATCCTCTCCCTTGGCTCTCTGGAGGTGTTCCGTAATCTGACCACGGCAGGTGATGTTGTTGCTGCCATGGCAGTTGTGGGCTTTCTCTCCACAGCTTTTAGTGATTTCGGTCGAGTTCACGAGTATCTTCAATCTTACCAGGTTTCAAAAACAAAAATCATTACGTTCATGGCCACTGAACGCTTGCGTGGCAGATCAGCAAAACTGCCTTCACTAGTGGTCAGCAAAGGGGAGATAGAAATACGCAAGATACGCATTCGCGGAGTGCTGCAAAATATCTCTGCAAGCATACCTGGTGGTGCCAAACTGGCGATCCTTGGTGACAATGGTGCAGGCAAATCAACCCTGTTACAAGTGATCGCCAGACTGGTTGACCCTGACCAGGGTAAAGTCCTGATCGACGGCCAGGATATCAGGCGCTGTAACATGGCCTCGGTGCGTGAAGCAATTGGCATTGTCAGCCCGGACCTGCCACTGCTTAAAGGAACCATCGGCTACAATCTTTGCTATCGTAAGCCGGATGCATCGAACGAAGAATTAGCGCGCATCAAACAACTCTGTAAAATTGACGACTTGTTGTCAATTTTGCCTGGGGGTGAAGATTTCCGCGTCAAAGAAGGTGGAGCTAACCTATCTCTTGGTCAACGTCATAAGCTGGCACTTGCCCGCGCCCTGCTGGGACAGCCAGCAATTCTGATCGTTGATGAAATTGATGCCAACCTTGACCAGCAAGCTGTCAAAGTATTTGAGCAGGTATTGCGTAGTTTTTCCGGAACAGTGCTGATGGTAAGCCGTTCTGAAAAACGTTTGGTTATAGCTGACTACTACTGGCAACTGGCAAATGGCAAACTGGTGACAACCACAATATTTGACAAGCCAACAGCAGCGCCCACGTTTCATGCCGATACAAATGGTAAACCCAGGAGGCTGTTGGACAATCAGGGCTGAAGAGAAAACTTGGATGTTTGAGACCAGATTTTGGCTCATTTGAGAGTAATAGATATAGCTATTGAGCTGAAATATGGGCCAAACAAGCGAATTTGCAGCCAGACCATTGATTGTCAAACAGGCTGCTAAGGAATTAACTCATGATTGACAGACTAAAAACAGGCATAATCCAACACCGCAACATGGAAGGCATATCGCAAATCGACTATTTTGTTTATATTCCCGAAAGTTATCAGGGAGATAACCAGATCTTATACACTATCCATGGTATATCACGGAATGCTGAAGAACACATTCAGGGCTTCATAAGTCAGGCCGAACGTCGCGGAACCATTCTGATTGCGCCACTTTTTTTAAAGGAAAATTCGCCACGTTATCAGCAGTTAGGGACCAATAGCCAACAACAGCGCGCAGATATGGCTTTCGATCGTGTTCTGCAAGACGTTCAGGAGTGGCTCAACCTGCCACCAGCGCCGATGCGGATATTCGGTTTTTCTGGCGGTGGTCAATTTGTCCACCGCTATGCTATGTTCTATCCGAAACGCGTAGCCAGGATGGTTCTGGCAGCACCAGGCTGGTACACATTCCCTGACCCTGACCGTAAATACCCCTATGGCTTAAAATCTACCAAAGACTGGCCAAAGCTGAAGTTCTCGCTGGAAAAGTTCTTACAGATCCCAACTATGGTCATGACTGGAGAAGTTGACGACCTGCGCGATAAAGACCTTAACAAAGTCAGGGAAATCGATTCGTTCCAAGGATTAAACCGGATTGAACGCGCTGAACGATGGATCAACGCCAATCGCAATCTGGCACGCGCTTATAATATCTCGGCTAATTTTCTTCTGGAAAGTATCCCTAACGCCAGCCATAACTATGAAAGTTATATGGGACATCCACCTTTCGCCGAACGAATTTTCGACTTTCTCTTTGCAGAATAAAAAGATAGCTTTTATTTTTTTGCTATTCAGACCTTCAGTCCCCCCTGTTTTACAGGGGGAAGCGAGGACCACAAGCAGGTGGGTATTTCAGAAATTCTTGCCAGAAGAAAATTTTCGGTAGCTCACACTATGCTGATGTTGACCATTTTTTTTAACAATATATTTTTTCACTTCACCAGCCTCTTTAACAATAATCCGACATTTTTCCTTAAGCCCATCTATCTGCAGGCAAATTCTGTCATTCTTGTTAACCCGCCACTTACCATAACGTTGCGTTCCATTACGAAGCTGTACCAGCGAACCATCAGAAGCATAATAAGTCTGACTGACCCGACCTTTAATGGCAGTAACCGACTCAACCGTCTGACCAGAAAAAAGCTCGACTATTTCTTTACCTTTCAGCGTACCTTCTGGCAAAACAATGGCAGAGTTACCGGAGCTCTTGGCTATAGCCAGTGCCGATAGTGACAGGTAGAGAAAAGTGCAAACTAATGCCGCTATGGCTAAAGGCTTGAGATTAAAATGTTTCATTTTGTGTGTCCTTGTTTGTCTGTTAGCATGCTTAATACCAATATAAACCGTGCAAGAAAAACTGCACACCCTAATTGTGAGTAATCATATCATAATTAAAGATAAACAAAACCATAATGGTTCAATTTCGTATTGTCAGCACTAAGGGCCAGAGATTTTGAGTGCACGAGACTAGTAAAAAGGGGTTTCAATTTTATCCTGATGTGCTATATAAAACCCTTAACCAAGCAAACCACCTAACTTTTCGTTTAAGTCTAAGGGGACAGAAACCATGAGTGAAATCGTCGACATTTATGCCCGTGAAATTCTTGATTCACGCGGCAACCCAACAGTTGAAGTCGAAGTTTACCTGGAAAACGGCGTTATGGGTCGTGCTGCCGTACCGAGTGGTGCCTCAACCGGCGAACGCGAAGCCATGGAACTCCGCGACGGCGACAAGAGCCGTTACCTCG